>OHPI01000034.1_pt1 | contig 93902 bp, 89 predicted proteins | sample 1577651 | NCBI WGS metagenome assembly OHPI01 (sample SAMEA3879578, study PRJEB24766) | human gut metagenome | biome: human-associated habitat; feature: feces | place: USA | collected 1985/1987
TTTATTTAAAAAAAATTAAAAAAAGGAAAGAAAAAATATGAGTAGAAATAAAAAGGCATATCGGAAAATAAGGGAAGTATTAAAAGGAATCATCTCTAATATGGGATCTGTGATTTTAATCCTTGCATTGTGTACGATTGTGATTGCCATTATAATAAATTGGAAATCAGTAGTTATAGAAATGCAGAGATTTATAAAAGTAATTATGCCATTTATCTTTGGACTGGTATTGGCATTTTTGATCAATCCATTAGTGGAAAGCATACAGAAGATTTTGAATAGGTTATTTTTCCGAACAAAACATAAAAAGGCATGCAAGTATACAAGTGTTGCAGTTTCGTATGCAATTTTACTTGGATTGCTGACGGTTACGATTGTTTATATTGTACCGCAGATTTCAGAGAGTGTGAAAGAACTTACAAAGTCACTTGGAAATGGTTACAATTACATTATTCATAATACAGGAAAATTGCAGGAAAAATATCCGTTTCTGCCAATGACGGATATTACGGAACTGATTGAAAAAGTTGTTCCACAAAATATCTTTAGTTATGGACCGGGAATGGCAAAAATAATATTCCCATATATTTATAATTTGTCTGCATCCTTCATTTCTGGGTTTATCAATATTATATTTGCCATCGTCATATCGGTGTATATCATATTGGATAAAGAGAAAATAGTAAAGGAACTGCGTCGTTTTATTTATACATTTGCATCTAACGAAAAAGCACCATTTATCTGGAATACATTTCGCGAGTGTAACCATATATTCAATGGATTTTTATTTGGAAAGAGTGTGGATTCTTTAATTATCGGAATCCTTTCCTTGATTGCGATGAGTATAATCGGTCTGCCATATGGATTGCTTCTTAGTGTGATCGTTGGTGTAACAAATATGATACCGTATTTTGGTCCTATTATGGGTGCTATTCCAGGTGTTATTATATATCTTGTAATAGAACCAAAATATGCGATTATATACGTCATTATGATACTTATATTACAGCAATTTGACGGGCTTTATCTGGGACCTAAAATACTTGGTGATCTTACTGGAATCAAGCCGCTTTGGGTTATTTTTGGTATCACAGTCGGTGGTGCATATTTTGGAGTTTTGGGAATGTTTCTCGGTGTGCCGGTAGTGGCAGTAATAATGCATATAATTAGTGTAATTATGGAGACCAAAATGAAGAAAAAAATGCTAAAAGAAATAGAAGTTAGAAGAAATAATAAGCAGGAATAAATTCTATTTTAATAGCTTCATAATATAGCACACAGAATCTATGATACAATCAATTCGTTTTTTTAAGCAAGGCTTTTTTAGAAAAAAACGGCGGAGAGAATTTTGAAAACAATTCATAATAAACTCCCTTATTGTTTTATTCTATTGTATGCCTTGCTTTTCTTTGTGTTACCGGTAAGCAACGAGTCGATGGATCGGCATGCCTTTTCCGGAAAACTTTTCTTCATACTCGGTCATAATATTGCCTTCTGCAAATTCACTGTGGTGAAGATCATAGGTAACATCTTTTAATTTCCAAGGAGATGTCTCCGAGATCGTTTCCACAGAATAATCAAATAATGGGCGGTTGTCTGTCTTAAAACAGATAACTCCTTCCGGACAAAGCACTTCATCATAGAGCGAAAGAAATATCGGAGAAGTCAGGCGGCGTTTGGCATGACGCTCTTTTGGCCAGGGATCAGAAAAGTTCAGATAAATGCGGTCAATCTCTGCTTTATCAAAAACTTCTGTAAGATTTTTTGCGTCCATTCGGATAAAATACAGATTGGAACATTCTGTCTGCTGTCTTTTTTCAATTGCGCGGTAAAGAACACTTGAATACATTTCGATTCCAATGTAATTAATCCCCGGATTTTGTTCTGCCATTGCGTGAATAAATTTTCCTTTTCCCATACCTATTTCAATATGGATCGGATTGTCATTTCCAAAAAATGTATTCCATTTGCCTTTATATTCTTCCGGTGTCTGTATGACAAATTCACTGGATGCGATAAATTCTTCCGCACCCTTGATATTACGAAGTCTCATAATTTTCCTCCAAAGTTTTGTATTCGCGAATAGTATAACATATTTTTGAAAGATTTTGAAGAAAATAATATAAATTTGCAAGTAACTATTGGAAAAATTGGAAAAATCGTGTATGATTATAGATGAGCAATAAAATAAATGTAAAGAGGGAACGAGATGGATGAGAAGAAAATAATTCTTGTGTCTGTAAGTGATCTTGTACCTGGAATGATTGTTGCAAGGGATGTATATACGAGAAATAACCAGATGTTGGTGCCTGCAGATACAAAAATAACGGAATCAATCATAGCTAGAATGACATTTTTTGGAATTATGAGCATTCGTGTTTTTGCAAGCGAGTTAGAAAAGAATATAGTTGACGAAGAAGAAGAGATGTATATGACACAGCAGGAAAAAGAGGATTTTGCTGTGTTTAAGGAAAATTATGAATTGACGATAGATCATGTATCAGAAAATTTGAATTCTCTTTTGAAAACCGCAGATGAAATTAATACCGATGAATTGGTTGAAAATGTGGATAAACTTGTATTTCAGTCGAAAAGCAGGTATGAAATCATGAATATGGTACATCATATTCGCACCTTTGATGATGAGACATACCGCCATTCTTTGAATGTGGCGATGATCAACAGTGTCTTTGCGGGATGGCTTGGTATGACAGAGTACGAAAGAAAGCAGTTGACATTGTGCGGCTTGATGCACGATGTGGGAAAACTTCTTATTTCCAAAGATATTCTTCGGAAACCGGGAAGATTGACGGAAGAAGAATATGAGCAGATTAAAAAACATCCGCTTCTCGGATATGAAAAAATGAAGGATAAAAATATTCCGGAATCCGTAAAACGAGTTATTTTACTGCATCACGAGAGAGCGGATGGAAGTGGATATCCTTTTGGATTCCGTTTAAATGAAATTGATCCGTATGCTGCAATTACCGCAATTTCAGATGTTTACGATGCAATGACATCCAACCGTGTATACCGGCATGGGATGAGTCCATTTGATGTGATAGAAATTTTTGAAAAAGAAGGAAGAAAGCAGTTTAATCCAATGTTTTTGGTTCCGATATTAAATAATCTGACGAATACCTATCTTCAGCATTATGTGGAATTGAGCAATGGAATGAAAGGAAAAATTGTTTTAATTAATAAAAATGAATTGTCGCGGCCAATGATTGCTACAGATGATAATCAGTTTGTTGATCTATTAAAGCAGCGCGACATAAAAATAACACAAGTTCGCTAGATAATATAAAAAGCGAAAGTAAGAAAGGATAGAAAAAGTGAAAAATCCAATGAAAAACATAATAAAGTCATGGATTGGGGGAATTTGTCTTACAGCGGCGGTACTTTTGATCCCGACAGGAGCCGGTGCAGCTGCCGGACAAAAAGATCTTGCAGTTTCTGCAGAAGCTGCCTGCGTTATGGATCTGCAATCCGGAACGGTTTTATATGACAAAAATATGAATAAGAAGGAATATCCTGCGAGTATTACAAAAATTATGACAACTTTGGTTGCGATGGATAACTCTTCTCTCTCAGAAACGGTTAAATATGATGACCGCGCTTATACAAATTGGGAAAGTCGTGCGTCAAATATTGGCATTGTGGACGGTGAGAAATTGAGTATGGAAGACAGTTTGTATGCCATCATGCTTGCTTCTGCCAACGAAGTTTGTAACGGAGTGGCAATCCATGTAGCAGGAAGTATTGAAAATTATGTTGCTAAAATGAATGAGAAAGCAAAAGAACTTGGATGTAAAAATACACATTTTATGAATCCAAACGGACTTTGGAATAAAGATCATTATACATCCCCATATGACATGGCTTTAATCGGAAGAGCCGCTATGCAAAATGAAAATTTCCGTACAATTGCTTCCACTAAATATTATGACATTGGAAAATCAAATAAACGAAAATACATTGATCCGATGGGAAATCATCATAAAATGTTAAATCCCGGAAATATGCCTCAATATGGTTATAAATACTGTATTGGTGGAAAGACGGGTTATACGGATAAATGCCGTTATACTCTCGTGACTTTTGCAAAAAAAGGAAATATGGAACTTGTTTGTGTTGTTATGAAAGTAGACGGTTCCCCATACATGGACACCAACGCATATACGGATACGACAAGATTGTTTAATTATTGTTTTGAAAAATATGATAAAACGATGATTCAAGATGACACTTCCAATGAAATTAACAAGGAGTATCTGTTTACTAATTTCAGTCCATTTTACAGCAAAGATACCAGCTCACTGCATGTAGATTCTGATGCAGGTGTGATTCTTCCAAAAGGTGTCACGCTGGATAAGACGGAGAAAAAAGTAACCTATCTGCAGACTCCGGAAAAGCAAAATGGAAAAAATGTAATCGGTCATATTTCTTACACGTACAACGGAGAAGATGTCGGTGGAGCAGACATTTATTATGATGCGACGGATGCAGCGACATTAAAAGACAGTATTAATATGACAGAATGGTTCAAAGAAGCAGAAATGACAGCAAAAAAAGAGCCATTTCCGGTAAAAAAAGTAATGCTTATCGTAATTTTGGTAATCTGCGTCGCTGGTGTAAGTTGTGTCTGCGTGATCCGAATAAGAGGATATCAGCAAAAGACAGAGTACCGCAGACGTTATCAAAAAGCGAGAAGACATATGAGAAAACGGGATCGGGATTTTTATACGAAAAGATGATGTGTAATGGTTTCACATAAAAATAACATTGTAGTTTTCACATTCGGGACCGCTCGCGCTTAGAAGAATACACGTAGCAGTGCATGAGGGCAGGATACGCCCTCTATGCACTGACGGTATTCTAAATCCCTCATGAGAAAAACTACAATGTTATTTATTTGAAAGCCATTACATATAAATTATAAAAAAAGGGAGTTATCCACAAAAACACACAAATTTGTGGATAACTCCCCTTTTTTGGTGGAAAACATTTATTACTCGTTACTATTCAGGATCCAATGTATGGAAATCAAAGTCTCTTACGTGCAAGCACGACGATTCATTGATTTCCATACATTGGATCCTGAATAGTTACGAGTAAAAAATTAAGAATGAAACAATTAGGAGGCGGTTATCATGAAGAAGGGCAACACACCAAAGTATGAGATTTTAGCACTTTTGGTTTTGGCATTTATTGTCATAGCAGCCAGAAATGTACCGGAATATGTAAACGAGCATATATGGGGGTATGGAGAATGCTGGGCAAGTGACTGCCATGAAAAACGGTTTTCGGAAGATAGTTTATATTGCAAGAAACACCAGGAAGAGGCAGATAAAGAAGGAGAAGAAAGAGAACAGTCGGAATCGACAGAATCTTCGAGTTATTCATCAAGTACCTATTCTACAAGTACGACAAGACCGTCTTCGACGAAAAAACCATATCATTACGATTCGAGCTCGAGCAGTTCGTATTCGAACAAATCGAGTTACTCGGGTTCGTCCAAGAGCAAAAAATCGTATTCGAATCCTTATGAATCCTACGACAAAGGATATGAGGATGTGTATGAGGATGGCGATTATGACGATGACCGGTATAATAGTGATTCGGATTATGCAGATGGAGTGGACGATGCGATAGATGAGGACGAAGAAGGAGATTGGTAAATTAAACTATTTACAGAAATTTGGTTCATATGGTACAATAAAATTATATATCGGGAGGAAAGGATAAAGGAAAATGATTACAGGAGAACTGAAGAATAAAGTTGACAGAATATGGGAGACATTTTGGACGGGTGGTATAACCAATCCCCTGGACGTCATAGAACAATTTACGTATCTTTTATTTATCAAGCAGCTGGATGATGTGGAGACGACAAAAGAAAGTGAAGCAAATTTTTTAGGAATAACCTATGAATCGATGTTTCCGGGAGATTGTCAAAAGTACCGTTGGTCGAAATTTAAAAACTTAGGCTCAGCAGAAGAAATGTATGACGTTGTATTGAATGGTGTATTTCCATTTATTAAAAATCTTCATCAAGATGGAGATTCCGCGTATGCTCGCTACATGGGAGATGCCATATTTAAAATTCCGACACCTGCAATGCTTACGAAGATTGTGGATGGGATAGATCAGCTTGAATTGGGAGATGCGGACACGAAGGGAGACTTGTACGAGCATTTACTTTCTAAAGTAGCGACGGCAGGAACAAATGGACAATTTCGTACTCCGCGTCACATCATTAAAATGATGGTTGAGTTGGTGAAGCCGGAACCGGGCGATATTATTATAGACCCAGCGATGGGAAGTGCGGGATTTCTGATAGAAGCCCAGCAATATCTGAGAGATCATCATGGTGAGATGTTTCTTGATGCAAAAGCATTGGAACATTTTCATAATTCAATGTTCTTTGGAAATGATATGGATCGAACGATGCTTCGAATCGGTGCGATGAATATGCTTTTGCATGGAGTGGATAACCCCAATATATTTTACCAGGACAGCCTTTCAGAACAGAATACGGATGAAGAAAAATATACATTGGTACTTGCCAATCCGCCATTTAAGGGAAGTCTTGATTATGAAGCGGTTTCTGCAGATTTGCTGAAAGTTGCTAAGACGAAAAAGACGGAACTTTTATTTCTTGCGTTGTTCCTTCGGATTTTGAAAAAGGGAGGACGAGCTGCAGTCATTGTACCAGACGGAGTTTTGTTTGGGGCTAGTAAAGCACATAAACAGATACGAAAGGAAATATTGGAAAATAATAAGCTGGATGCTGTAATATCCATGCCAAGTGGAGTGTTTAAACCTTATGCCGGTGTCTCCACAGCGATTTTGGTTTTTACAAAAACAGGAAGTGGTGGAACCGATAAAGTATGGTTTTACGATATGAAAGCAGACGGGCTCAGTTTGGATGATAAGCGGCAGGAAGTGGCTGAAAATGATATCCCGGATATCATTGAACGTTACAATAATCTTGACAAGGAAGCAGAGCGTAAACGAACAGAGCAAAGCTTCATGGTAGATTTGGATGAAATTGTAAACAATGATTACGACTTGTCGATTAACAAGTACAAAGAAATTGTATACGAGGCAGTGGAGTATCCACCTACGGAAGAAATTATTAGTGAAATCGAGGAAATTGAAAATACGATTCAGACAGAAATGGCTGAATTGAAAAAGTTACTGAACTTATAGAAAATAGGCGCTTCAAGTGATTGAAGCCAAAGGACAACCACCTGATGGAGTGACTATCAGGTGGTAAAAAATCGCGAAAGGAGAAACCGACAAATTTTAATTTGTAGTGATCTTGCAGAACAGAATATTGGATTGACATAAAAGCGGTCAGATGCTATTATAATAGTTAGAAAGGTGCTACCGATAGACGGTTAGCCTGATAGATTGGTAAAAAATGACCGCTCAGTTTGCCAGAACTAGGGGCGGTCATTTTTGTGTCCTGCTATCTCTCGTACCGAAAGAATAGCCAAGACTAAAACACGTCAGGCACAGGCTGATAACAGCTATGAATCCTTCGATCGTGAGCATGAGCACGTACCTCCTCCGATGGATTTCCCCAAAGGGATTTCTATGTAAACAGAGCTGAAACTCTCTGGAAGAGGCTAACCGCCTACCGTTTATGGTAACACCTTAAATATACTATATCAAACATATGTTCGAAATGTAAGAAGAAATTAAAAAAGTCGGCATGGGAAGATGGAATGAATTATGTGCAATTAAGAGAAATGTGTTGCATCACAATGGGACAGTCTCCGAACTCAGATAGTTACAATGAAGAAAGAGAAGGTGTGCCTTTTTTTCAGGGGAATGCCGATTTCGGTGAGAGATATCCTAGTGTGAGGACATGGTGCAAAGAACCAAAAAAAATGGCAAAGAATGGCGATGTTTTGATTTCTGTCAGAGCCCCTATAGGTGCTATTAATTACGCAAGAGAAACTTGTTGTATAGGAAGAGGATTAGCAGCCTTATCTCCTAAGACGGATAAGGTTTCTAAAGAATTTATTTTTTGGGTTATGAAAAGCAGATGTAAAGAACTGCAGATGAAAGGAACGGGCAGTACATTTAAGGCGATAAGTAAAAAGATTTTGGAGGAAGTAAAAATTCCTTTGTACCCTTTGGAGAAACAGATTGAGTATTCGCTAGTGTTAGAAAAGGTATATGCTATTATTGAAACATATAAAAGTGAGTTGCAAAAACTAGACGAATTAATCCAAGCCCGATTTGTCGAGCTGTTTGGTGATCCAGCTCTAAATCCCAACGGGTGGGAAAAGGTTAATCTTGGTTCCGTCTGTGATGTCAGAGACGGAACTCATGATTCTCCCAAATATTTCACAGAGGGTTATCCGCTTGTAACATCAAAAAATGTAACGAGTGGAAGAATCGATTTTACCGATTGTAGTCTCATCTGCGAAGAAGATTACAAAAAGATTAACGAACGCTCTAAAGTGGATTTCGGAGACATCCTGATGCCGATGATTGGCACTGTTGGTAAGCCCGTTATTGTTGATGTTGACGCAGAATTTGCAATTAAAAATGTTGCTCTCATCAAGTTCTATGATGATTCAAAGGTAATCAATATCTTTGTAAGAGCACTGTTGCAGTCAGATTATTTTGATCGTGCTGTAATAAGCAGAATCAGAGGCGGAACACAAAAGTTTATCGCACTTGGCGATATCAGGAAACTTGAGATCTGCTTACCGCCGATGGCCACACAGTTAGCTTTCAGAGAGTTCGCCCATCAAGTCGACAAATCAAAAGTTGAAATTCAAAAAGCACTTGAAAAAACGCAATTATTGTTTGATTCATTAATGCAACAATATTTTGGCTAAAATAGGTAATTATCAGTGGGAAAACTGTTTGAATATTTTACATTTTATTGGTTGCAGGATGTTGGTACACTTGAAAGGAGTATACCAACATGGAAGAAAAAATTGTAACAATACTTAATGAGATGTCAGCCTATCTGTCAATTCCTCAGATGAAAAAACTGCAGGAAGTAGTTCTGAAAACATTTTCAGAAAATGAATTAGATAAAAAACACATCACAAATGAAGAATTTTTGAAAATGTTTTTAGATGCCAAGAAGATTGAGGGGTGTTCGGAACGCACAATTCAATATTATGCCGTTACGGTTGAACATTTGCTTAAACAGACAGATACGGAAGTTAGAAAAATTACAACGGAAGAAATACGCGCTTATTTAGCGGATTATCAAAAGATAAATGGATGTTCAAATGTTACAATTGACAACATTCGTAGAAATATATCGAGTTTCTTTTCGTGGTTGGAAGAAGAGGATTATATTCTGAAAAGCCCGATGAGAAGAATCCACAAAATTAAAACGAAGACGGTGGTGAAAAATGTTATCACCGATGAAGGAATAGAAAAACTTCGTGATAATTGTAAAGAAATTCGTGATTTGGCAATGATTGATTTATTGTATTCTACCGGCATAAGAGTTGGAGAATTGGTAAATTTGAATATTGATGACATTGATCTGGAAGGCAGAGAATGTGTCGTGTATGGGAAAGGAGACAAGGAGAGAAAGGTATATTTTGATGCGAAAGCCAAAGTGCATTTAAAGGAGTACATATTAAGTAGAAACGACCAAAATTCAGCATTATTTGTAACATTAGATTCTCCGCATGATCGCTTGAAAATAAGTGGTGTGGAGATACGGCTCAGGCAGCTTGGACGAAGTCTGGAACTGGATAGGATTCATCCTCATAAATTTAGGCGGACGATGGCTACCAGGGCAATTGATAAAGGCATGCCGATAGAACAGGTACAGCGAATTTTGGGGAATTCTCAAATTGATACGACGATGCAATATGCTATGGTAAATCAAAGCAATGTTAAATCTTCTCATCAGAAATACATGGCTTAGACAAATTTTAATTTGTAGTGATCTTGCAGAACAGAATATTGGATTGACATAAAAGCGGTCAGATGCTATTATAATAGTTAGAAAGGTGCTACCGATAGACGGTTAGCCTGATAGATTGGTAAAAAATGACCGCTCAGTTTGCCAGAACTAGGGGCGGTCATTTTTGTGTCCTGCTATCTCTCGTACCGAAAGAATAGCCAAGACTAAAACACGTCAGGCACAGGCTGATAACAGCTATGAATCCTTCGATCGTGAGCATGAGCACGTACCTCCTCCGATGGATTTCCCCAAAGGGATTTCTATGTAAACAGAGCTAAAACTCTCTGGAAGAGGCTAACCGCCTACCGTTTATGGCAACACCTTAAATATACCGTATCAAACATATGTTCGTAATACAAGAAGAAATTAAAAAAGTCGGCATGAAGATGGAATGAATATGGTGAAACTTGGTGATATTGCCACGTATGTAAATGGATATGCTTTTAAGCCAGATGATAGAGGAGATTATGGATTGCCCATAATAAGAATTCAGGATTTAACTGGAAATACATATGATTTAGGATTTTATGATGGTGACTATCCTAAAAAGATTGAAATTAACAATGGTGATATTCTTATATCGTGGTCTGCAAGTTTAGGAGTGTATGAATGGAAACGTGGAAAAGCACTTTTAAATCAGCATATTTTCAAAGTTGTATTTGATAAGGAAGTAGATGTTAGCAAAAAATATTTTGTTTATGCTGTTAAGTATAAACTGGAAGAACTTTCTAGAAAATCACATGGTGCAACAATGAAGCATGTAATAAAAAAGGACTTTGACAATACAAAAATTCCATTTCCCTCATTTGTGAGACAAAAAGAAATTGCGGAGAGATTAGAAAAGACTTCTAAAATTATAAGTGGCAGAAAAAAGCAACTTCAAAAACTAGACGAATTAATTCAAGCCCGATTTGTCGAGATGTTTGGTGAGCCATCAACTAATCCAAGGGGATGGACGGAAACGACGGTTGGGGATGAGTGTTTTTACATAAAAGATGGACCTCACAAATCCTTGCCAGATATTAGAAAAGAGAATGGCGGTCATCCGTTTATTTCAGTCAGAAATATTGTTAATGGATATATTGATTTTTCTACGGCTAGATATATTTCAGATGAAGATTTTGCTGAAGCAATTAAGAAATGTCATCCTGAAAAGGGGGATATTCTTTACAGTAAGGGGGGAACAACAGGGATTGCCAAGTTTATTGACATAGATGAAGAATTTGCAAATTGGGTTCATGTTGCTGTTTTGAAATTTGATAAATCAAAATTAAATGGTATTTTTTTTGAAAATATGCTTAATGGTGCATATTGTTATGAACAGTCTCAAAGATTAACAAAAGGTATTGCAAATAGAGACTTAGTTTTAAGTGCTATGGCTCAAATAAAGATGTATAGGCCACCCATCGAACTCCAAAACCAATTTGCTGACTTTGTCAACCAAGTCAACAAATCAAAACTTGTAATAAAAAACTTGCTGCAAATATATAAGCATCAAATACAGATGTGAAAATAAAAAACAGATACAGTCTCAAACAGATCTTGTACTTACATGGGTGTGGTGGGGCTGGGAAAATAAGGGAGGAAGCATATGAGTTCTAATTTTGAGTTTTTAACGGGAATTTATGATGAATTTGCAAAGGAAGCCAAAGAAGCGGAACAGAGTTTGGTTGTTTCGCCTTCTACGTGTGCTATTTTGTCACGAAGAGCATTGGAATTAGCGGTTCGTTTTGTGTTCACTTTTGACAACGAATTGAAACTGCCGTATCAGGACAATATCTCTTCGCTGATACATGAAAGGACATTTCGGAGTATCATTGAGCCGCGTTTATTTCCGATGCTCAAATATGTTATTTGGCTGGGAAATAAGGCGGTACATACCAATAAAAAGATAACACGAGATGATGCCATTGTATCACTTCGTGATTTGTTTGAGTTTTGTGACTGGATTGATTACAGCTATTCACGTGTGTACAAGGACAAGCAGTTTGATGAGTCGATTTTGCCGAGTGGTGAAGACAAGCGGATGAGCTCGGAAGAACTGCAGAAAATGTATGATAAAATGAGTAGTAAAGACCGAAAACTCGAAGATATGATTAAAGAAAATGAAGAACTTCGAGAGCAAATGGCAAAGATTAAACAGCAAAATATTCAGAGTCGTAATTTTACCATCAATGAAATGAGTGAGGAATTAACACGGAAAAAATATATTGATGTGGAATTAGAAGATGCGGGCTGGGTGATTGGAAAAAATTGTATGGAAGAAGTAGAAGTGCAAGGTATGCCAAATGCAACAGGAAAAGGGTATGTTGATTATGTCTTGTTTGGGAAAGACCGTATTCCGTTGGCCGTTGTAGAAGCGAAAAGAGCCTCTGTGGATCCGATTGTGGGAAGTCAGCAGGCAAAGTTGTATGCGGATTGTTTGCAAAATCAGTATGGGGTACGGCCGTTGATTTTTACAACAAATGGGTTTGAGACGTATTATACAAATGATTATGCTGGTTTTGCCAAGCGCCGGGTGGCAGGATTTTTCACACAGGAAGAATTACAACTTGAAATAGATCGTCGAAAAACCAGGAAACCACTTGAAAATCTGGAGATTAGCGATGAAATTACGAACCGGCCGTATCAAAAGGAAGCGGTGACGGCAGTGTGTGACGCCATTGCAAAAAAACATAGAAAAATGCTTATTGTACAGGCGACGGGATCGGGAAAAACCCGCGTCAGTATAAGTATTGTAGATGTCCTTCGCAGACACAATTATGTGAAAAATATATTGTTTTTAGCAGATCGAAAAGCATTGGTTAAACAGGCGAAAAATAATTACAGTAACCTGCTTCCGGGGCTTTCTTGTTGTAATTTGTTAGACAATAAGGAAGATCCGGAAGCTTCGCGCATGATATTCAGTACCTATCCTACGATGATGAATGCGATTGATGAGAAAAAGCGGAAAGATGGAAGCCGGATGTTTTCTCCGGCCCATTTTGATCTCATTATCATTGATGAAGCACATCGGTCTATTTATAAAAAATATCAAGAGATATTTGACTATTTTGATGCCTATATCCTCGGGATGACGGCGACACCAAAAGATGATGTTGGAAAAAATACATATCGTGTGTTTGATTTGGAAAATGGAAATCCAACGTATGATTATGAATTGGAGCAGGCGGTAAAAGAAAAATATCTGGTTTCCTATTCAACATTGGAGTATAAGACGAAAATAATGGAGGATGGAATTCGATATAATGAACTTTCAGAAGAAGAGAAAGAATCCTTTGAAGAAAGTTTTGGAATAGAAGAAGGAGATACTCCGCTTGATATTGAGGCATCCGCAATCAATAACTGGCTCTTCAATCTGGATACGATTGATAAGGTGCTTATTGAACTGATGAAAAATGGCTTAAAAGTAGAGGGCGGTGATAAGCTGGGAAAAACGATTATTTTTGCTAAAAATAGTGAACATGCCAAAATAATTGTGGAGCGATTTCATGTGATGTTTCCAGAATTTGGTGGTGATTTTATCAAGCAAATTGACTACAGCATTAAATATGTAGATACGTTGATTGATGATTTCAGCTCAAAAGAAAAATATCCGCAGATTGCTGTTTCTGTTGATATGCTGGATACCGGAATTGACATCCCTGAGATTTTAAATTTAGTTTTCTTTAAAAAGATCCGAAGTTATAGCAAGTTTTGGCAGATGATTGGACGAGGTACGAGGTTATGCCCGAATCTGTTTGGCGAAGGACAGGATAAAGAGAGCTTTTTAATCTTTGATTTTTGTAATAATTTCGAATTTTTCAGTGTCAAAACGAATGGAAAAGAAACGGGAGTGCCGGCAGCATTAAGTGAGAAAATATTTAATGTAAAAACGGGCATTGCGCGGGAATTACAGGCACCGGTTTTTGCTAAACAGGAAGAATATGTAAATTATAGAAGAGATCTTGTGGATGAATTACATCACACAGTAATTGAATTGGATACGACTAGTTTCCGAGTGAAAAATCATCTGCGTTTCGTTGAGATGTTTCGACAGAAAAAAGCCTGGGATTCGATCGAGTCAGAACAGATGAGGATGGTAAAAGAGCACATTGCGCCTCTTGTCATGCCGGAAAAAGAGGATGAACTTGCACGACGATTTGACTATTTGTTGTATAGCATTGAACTTGGCGTGTTACAAAGTAAAAATGTACAGTCTCAGGTAAATACGGTGGTAACTACAGCGGCAGCATTAGAGAAAAAAACAGGGATACCGCAGGTGAAGGCACAGTTGCCATTGCTTTCCAGAGTGCAGACTGTAGAGTTTTGGCAGCAGGCAGATGTTATGCAGCTTGATCGGGTAAGAGAGGTGCTGCGTGAACTTATCCGTTTTTTGGATAAGATAAATACAAAGTCTTTTTATGTTGATGTAGAGGACAAGATTATTGAAGAGAAAAAGGGTGACCCCATCTATGCGGTAAATAATTTGGAAAACTATCGTAAAAACGTAGAATATTACCTGAAAGAACATAAAACTAATATTGCAGTGTACAAACTTCGGAGTAATAAGAAACTGACAAAAGAAGATCTGCATTCGCTGGAAGAGATTCTCTGGCACGAGTTGGGAAGCCGGGAAGACTATCAAAAAGAATACGGAGATACTCCGATTGGAATGTTGGTTAGAAAAATTGTAGGCGTTGACACCGAAGCGGTAAATGAGGCATTTAGCGAGTTCTTGACGGAAGAACGTTTGAATATTAATCAAATTCGGTTTGTTCGGTTGTTGGTAGATTATATTTCTAGAAATGGAAATATAGAAGACCGCAAAGTGCTTCAGGATGAGCCATTTCGAAGTGTGGGAAGTATCGTGACGTTGTTTAAAGATGATATGGAAACAGCGAAAAAGATCATGGATGTTGTGGAAGAAATAAAAAACAATTCTGTGGTTACTGCTTAGAAAGACGTAATCTTGTTGTTGGAGATTGGTAAATTTCTGCTTGCACAGTTTAATGTATCATGATACATTAATAATGCGAGTAAAATTAAGGCAAATAAAAGGAGGAAAAAGAGTATGAAACGTGTTTTGATTGCTATGTTACTGGTGCTAGCTCTTTTGAGTACGGGAATCGCGAGTGGCAGTTATGTGCAGGCAAAGACTCAAAAGTATTGGGTGTACGATTCTGCGCAGGCAAAGGTCAAAGGTAATAAACTTGTTGTAAAAGCACCACTATATGTGGGAGAAAAAAAGATAAAAAAGAAGAAGGTATTTATTCTTACGAATAAGACTAAATATTGGGATCCAAATTATGGCGGTTCCGATCCGATGATCGGAAAATGGCTTTCAAAAGCGGAATTCAAGGATTTGTTGAAAGTTCATCTTGGATTGGAAATTAGAGTGAAAAAAGGAAAAGTTACACGCTGCGAGATTTCTTCGTAATGGTTATTGAGGGGATCAATAGTGTGCAGGTATAAAAATGACCGTTCAGTTTTTCGGACTGTGTACCGACCTCCAATCATTAGATTTTTAGGTCTAACTTTTTGGGGTCGGTACACTGATCGGTCATTTTTGTATTATTATTTATAACTATTCAAAATAATCAATCTTCATCGCATGTTTTACTTCCGAAAGTGTCTGCGCTGCGACCTCACGTGCCTTTACACTGCCCTCGCGGAGAATTTCCATGACAGCCGGAATGTCTTTTTCCAATTCATGGCGGCGTGCCTGGATTGGCTCGAGTTCTTCCATCAAAACGGCATAGAGGAACTTCTTCACTTTGACATCGCCGAGCCCACCTTTGGTATAGTGATCTTTCAGTTCCTGAAGGTTGGCATATTCCGGAAGATGATGTTCGAAGTGAGCGTCGTTACAAAAGGCATCCAGATAAGTAAATACCGTGTTCCCTTCGAGTTTTCCGGGATCTTCGATGCGGATGTGATCCGGATCGGTGTACATACTCATGACCTTTTTGCGGATATCGTCCGGGTTGTCCGAAAGATAGATGCAGTTGCCAAGAGATTTACTCATTTTTGCTTTTCCATCGGTTCCCGGAAGGCGCATACAAGCCTGATTATTTGGGAGAAATGCTTTTGGCATAACGAGAACTTCTTCTCCGTAAATACTGTTAAAACTATGCACGATCTCGCGAGCCTGTTCCAGCATTGGGAGCTGGTCCTCGCCCACAGGCACGACATTTGCTTTAAAAGCTGTGATATCAGCTGCCTGACTGATCGGATAGGTAAAAAATCCGACAGGGATACTGGAATTAAATCCGCGGAGCTGAATTTCACTTTTTACGGTAGGATTTCGTTTTAAACGCGAAACCGTTACAAGATTGGCATAATAAAAAGTCAATTCTGTCAATTCAGAGATATAGGATTGAACAAATAACGTAGATTTTGCCGGATCCAATCCGCAGGACATGTAGTCCAAGGCAACCTCAGAGATGTTGCTGCGTACTTTGTCCGGATTGTCAAAGTTATCTGTTAAAGCCTGCGCATCTGCAATCATAATATATACTGAATCATATTCGCCCGAGTTTTGAAGCTCGACGCGGCGTTTTAAGGAGCCGACATAATGTCCGACATGAAGTCTGCCGGTAGGACGGTCTCCGGTTAGAATTATTTTACTCATACTAATATCCTTTCCTGCATTTCTGCATTGCACTGTACCTCAAAATATTATATCAATAAACACAGAAATATGCAAGAACGATTGCAAAAAAAGGAAAAGTATGCTATACTATAGAAGTTATTTTACATAAAAACTATATAATATTTTCATTAACGAGATGCAAAAACAGGAGGTAGTTATGAGACTTAGAAAATGGAGTATTGGTGTATACGCAGCATTGGGGCTGGCATTGTGCCTGACCGGATGTGCGGGATTTGTAGCCGACGACAGCGGCAGTGACAGCATCGGCAGTTACGGATTCGAAAAGCGAGGCGAAAACGTTGAAAGAAGCCTTTGACGGCGATTTTAAAGTGGGTGTGACGACGACATCCGGGTATCTGAGTGAAGAAGACCGAGTTACCCAAATAAAGGAAAATTTTAACAGTATTACGATGGAAAATGAAATGAAACCGGAAAGTCTTTTGGACTGGGAAGGATCCGAGAAGAGCAAAGACGGAATGCCGGCGATCAAAGAAGAAACGCTGGAAAAAGCGTTGAAGGCAGCACAGGAAGCGGGAATCCCGCTTCGTGGACATACTTTGGTATGGCATAGTCAGACCCCGGAGTGGTTTTTTTCCAAGAAATATGATCCATCAAAGGGCTATGTGGATAAGGCGACGATGAAAAAGCGCATGGAAAGTTATATAAAGCAGGTTCTTAGCTATTGTAAGGAAAATTATCCGGGGGTGGTATATGCCTGGGATGTCGTTAATGAAGCAGTCGGCGACGATGGAAATTACCGCACAGAGAGCATGTGGTACGAGACCTATGGTGATTTTTCCTATATTACGGATGCGTTTACATTTGCAAGAAAATATGCCGAAGAGGGAACCAAACTTTTCCTCAATGACTATAACGAGTACATGGCACAGAAACGGGATCTTTTGTACGCAAAAGTAGTAGAACTTCACGATGCCGGCATACTCGATGGTGTGGGAATGCAGAGCCACTGGGATATGGATTTCCCATCGGTAGATCTGTTTGAGACGGCGCTCGAAAAATATGCTTCGATCGATGGCATTGAGATTCAATTGACAGAAATTGACATGCACAACAATGACGATTCCGAAGAGGGATTGAAAAAACAGGCAGAGCGTTACAAAGAATTTTTCGATGTGATTACAAAAATGAAGCGGGAAGGAACAGCAAATATTACTTCTGTGACATTTTGGGGATTGAAAGATGGTGAGTCCTGGCTTAGCGGAATGAAAGGGGAGACTAGTTATCCGCTTTTGTTTACGGACGATATGGAAAAGAAGCCATGTTATGACAGCATTTTGGAAGCAGGAAAGACCGGCGGAAAATAAATTTCGGCTTGTCATACACCATAATATGTGATAATATTAGAAAATGATAGCGTCATTTGAACCTATTTCATCTGACGCTATTTATTACTATATAGGTATCAGAAGTGAGGTTTTCAGATGACTGAACTCAAGAATGTAAAGAAAATAAGAACAGATATTTTGATCGTGGGAAGTGGGGCAGCAGGCTTATATTGTGCGCTGAAACTTCCGAAAGAAAAACAGATTGTCATCATTACGAAAGAGGATGCCGAAAGCAGCGATTCTTTTTTGGCACAAGGCGGGATGTGCGTGTTGAAATCTGAGGATGACTATGATAGTTATTTTGAGGATACGATGCGGGTCGGCCATTATAAAAACCGAAAAGAATCGGTGGATATTATGATCCGGTCTTCGCAGAATATTGTGAAAGAACTGATTGGATATGGGGTGGAATTTGAGCAGGAGAATGGAAAACTTCTATATACAAGAGAGGGGGGACATTCGACGCACCGCATTGTCTTTCATGAAGACATCACAGGAAAAGAAATCACAAGTAAATTGCTGGCGGCGGTGAAAAAGTGCGAAAATGTGAAGCTGCTGGAGTATACGACGATGATCGATCTGCTCACGGATGGAAAGACTTGTGCGGGGGCAGTTACCGTCGATAAAGCGGGCACAAAGCAGGTGATCGAGGCGGAAGATACGGTGCTTGCCTGCGGTGGTCTGGGCGGTCTTTATGAACATTCGACCAATTTCCGCCATTTGACGGGGGATGCCCTGGCAATTGCTCTGTCACATGATATTCAATTGGAAAATATTGACTACATACAGATCCATCCGACGACATTGTATTCGAAAAAGCCGGGACGACGGTTTTTGATTTCAGAATCGGTCCGCGGAGAGGGGGCGATTCTTCTGGATAAAAATGGAAATCGCTTTGTCAATGAACTTCTGCCGAGAGATCTTTTGACGAAGAAAGAATATGAGCAGATGAAGAAAGATGATATGCCGTATGTTCGTCTGAGTCTGGCACCGATCAAGGAAGAGGAGATCAAGGGACATTTTCCGAATATATACCGGAGATGTCTGGAGGAAGGTTACGATGTGACCAAAGATCCGATTCCGGTTGTACCGGCACAGCATTATTTTATGGGCGGCATCTGGGTTGATTCGGAAAAAAGCAGGACATCGGCAGAACATTTATATGCGATTGGTGAGACAAGCTGCAATGGTGTTCACGGCGCCAATCGTCTGGCAAGCAATTCTCTCCTGGAAAGTCTTGTGTTCGCAGGACGTGCGGCAAAGAGCATTACGGAAAATCCGGGCAAAGTCGATGAAACGATGGTAGAGAAGTTAGATTTAAATAAATATGAAGATCTTGATAAACTTCGTGAAGAATATAAAAAACTCGTATTGGATGAGATTGAACGAGTAAAAGAAGCGAGAAAAGGAGAAGAACAATGAATACAATAACGATGCAGTTAAATGCAGATGAACTGATCTTACAGGCGCTGCGCGAAGATATTACGAGTGAGGATATTACGACCAATGCCGTAATGCCGGAGAAAAAGCTGGGAAGGGTAGAACTGATCTGTAAGCAGGATGGCGTGATCGCCGGCCTGGATGTATTTGCCCGCGTATTTTCCCTGCTGGATCCGGCGACAGAAATTACCTTTTTCTGTAAAGACGGCGATGAAGTGAAAAATGGTCAGAAGATGGCTGCGCTGACAGGCGATATTCGTATTTTGCTTTCCGGAGAGCGTGTAGCGCTGAATTATCTGCAGCGCATGAGCGGAATCGCGACTTACACCAAATCAATCGCAAAACTGTTGGAAGGTACCAAGACAAAGCTTCTGGATACGAGAAAGACGACACCGAATATGCGAGTATTTGAAAAATATGCCGTAAAGGTCGGAGGTGGATACAATCACCGTTATAACCTTTCCGACGGTGTGCTTTTGAAAGACAATCACATCGGAGCTGCCGGAAGTGTGACGAAAGCGGTTCAGATGGCGAAGGAGTATGCGCCATTTGTAAGAAAGATTGAGATCGAAGTTGAGAATCTTGATATGGTAAAAGAGGCTGTAGAGGCCGGTGCCGATATCATTATGCTCGACAATATGACGCCGGAAGATATGATAAAAGCCATCGAGATCATTGATGGACGTGCAGAGACCGAGTGCTCGGGAAATGTTACGAGAGAAAATGTTGACCGCCTTACGAAGATTGGTGTCGATTATATCTCCAGCGGAGCATTGACACATTCTGCGCCGATTTTGGATATTTCATTGAAAAATCTGCATCCGGTAGAATAATTTGAAAGATTGAGGTAACTATTCAGGATGCCCCTCCTCCATATTCACATTTCGAACACTTCGTGTTCTTTTCTCGCCTTTGACAAGGCTAAAAATGCTCCGCGTGATCTCGGAGCATTTTTTAAGTTTCTTAAACGTGAAAAAGAACCGCCGTCACGGTTCTTTTTCTGAAAGAGGAGTTTTATGAAAAAATATCAAAAATAAGATAACTACCAAAATTAAGTTTTATAAGTTGAAGTTGTTTATCTTTAACTTATGGTCTTAGTATATACTTAAAATGTGAATAAATGATGTTCAAATTTTCGAAAATTTGTGAACGTTTTGTAAAAACGATTTTCTTAGTTCGTTTATACAATTTTTATCGGAAGCCGCCACCGGAAGAATGTCCTCCGGCACCCCCGCCACCGCCGGAAAAACTTCGTCCACCGCGCCCTTTGGAAGGAGACGACGTCATGACCATGCGGGCAGAGGACATCGTTGTAGTAAGTGAAGAAGCAAAGGCACGTGTGGTGTAAAGGTTGCTTCCATGATACCAGTGAGCCGGTTCGATAGCGATATCTTCAAATTTATCAATCCATTTGTCTGAAACTCCCAATATATAAGTGTAAGGAAGAATATCATAAAAATAGGATGGATTTTCGGTTACCAGCATTTCAAGCCGGTCTTTATCGGCAACTTCCAAAAAATGTTTAAAGCCACGAATGCGGCCTAACATTTCCGTCCCATATGGGGTACGCTTTGGCACAAGATAGCGGAAAATTGCCATGCCAAAGGAGCAGATAATGGAAAAGATAAGCATCTGCAGAAAAAACGGTGCGGTGTAAGCTAATTTTACTAACGATGTGATGACGGAACTGAGCCCGAAAAGGATACTCCATACGATTAAAAATATTTTGTTGCTGATGCCCGGTTTCGAAGGAAGTTGTGTCAACACAAGAAGGGCTGTCAGAGGAAACAAACTTAAAAAGAAGGCAATTGACAGGTCGCCTTCTGCGGCATAAAGGGAACGCACCAGACCGCAAAGCAGAGACAGAACGATCATCAAAGTGATAGGAAGTCTTTTTGACAAAGAAGAAGATTCAAAAATAATCTTCTGGTTATCTTTACTGTTCATATCATCTGCGATGTCTCCTAAAACGCGGTAAAATTTATTGGTCAGCATACTTTTTGACACAATCGTTCGTCCGGCAAATAAACCATCAAAAAAACGTTGTTCAATGGAGTTGACACCATCATAATCTTTTTCCTTTTTCAAGATAAAATCACTCGATTTTATCAATCCTCCAAGTGTTTCTTCCGTTTTGGCTTCGATGGAAAGATATCCTTTGGAAGCAAGATACACAATCATGGAAGTAAGGTCCTCGTTTGTGACCTTGCCTTTATAGAGAAGAGCAATTTCGGCACTGTTGTGGTCATCCGGAGGATAAAATTCTGTGACATCGACCGGCTTGTCATCGTGTCCCCAGATAAACCAGATCAGAAAAGCTCCAATCAAAAGTACGAAAGGGATGGCGAAGATCAGATAATCATAAAACCGGATCGTGGCAGGTGTTATGGCATCTTTTTTCGCCTGTTCGCAGATAGCATCAAAAGACTCACCTTGCTCTACTGCTGTAGAAAAAGTGCGGTCCGGAAATTGGATTAAAGCTGTCATATAATGTGACGAAGGGAGAGTGCCTTGTGAATCCATGCGCACACCGCCGTTTTCAAAAGTAATCGTGCCGTTCGGATAACCAAATGCCCAGATTTTTGCGTTATTTTCATTTAGTTTCAGCATATTTGAGTGAATATACACGGAAACGTTGTCCGGATTTTGCTTCATCTGTTCCGGGATAAAACTAAAATAAAGTCCCTGCGCATCTTCGTATTGATTGATAATGTTGGTAATATTGTATGTAAGCGTGTAAGTCCGGTTTCCGTATTTGGTGATTCCCCAGCAAAGCTCAAGTGTATCGCCGTTGTTAACGATGCCACATTTTTCCCGTTTGTCTACAAAAAAGCCATTCGTATCCCAGTGATCCTGCAGTTCATAATGGTTTCCCAAGTCATCACTGACAGAAAAATCGGTGATCTCGCAGGCACCCAGATTTCCATATGGCCGGTAGCCTTCTGTTCCCTGGTAGACAGAAGCCTGCCAGACTTCTTTGATATGAGCGGTTCCGTTTGCATCGATCGAAACATCCATATCAATCCGTTCAATGGAGTTGCTGTCCTCCGCATAAGCCACCTCCGGCAAAAAGAAGCAGGAGAGCAAAAGCAGTCCCCATAAGAAAATAGTTGCAAAAAATGATTTTTTCATAAAAATCCCCCTTTGTTATGGTAGTGTTAGATTCATTGTATCATAGGTGGCAGGGCATTTTCAACCTACTATATAACAAGTGTGTAAATAGTAGAAGTGTGATAGTATTGGTAACAAGCATCATCGGATGTTCTGTGATGCCGTAAACCAGAACAAGATGGACATCTTTTTTGCAAAGTTTTTAAATCTGTGGATAAGTTAAGTGAGTTTGCAGGAAGAAATGCGGAAACTCAAGTAATATAAATCATTGTATTTTGCCTTGTTTTGTGCTATAATTTAAGGACAAATTTATTCTTCGTTTTTTTAAGGAAAACAGGAGAGCAAGGAGGTCACTTATGAAGGCAGGAAAACAAGTGCAGCAAGTGAAAAAGCGGCTTACGATACGCAAGTATATGCATATGCAGTTTTTACGTATCGGGTTTGCGGTTAGTGGCGTCGTGGGTGTGCTGGCATTGATCGGTATTTATGAAGGAATTTTGCTGGCAAAAGAAGATACAAGGTTTGATTTGGCAACGGAAAACAAAATTGCTATTATCGTAGGTGTGATTCTGGCAATTGTAGTGATCAGTATTGTTGGAGTTGATCTGTTTTTAAATAAGATCGCAAAACAGGTGATTCGCAGAGTGAAAGAACCGATTGATATTATGGATCATGCGATGGACGAACTGGCGAAGGGGAATCTGGATACCAAGATTGAATATCAGATGCAGGATGAATTTGTCAATATGATGGAAAATACAAATTTTGCCATGCAGGAATTGAAACGTTATGTGGATGATATTTCGATGAACTTGAAGCAGATCAGCGAGAAAGATATTGACTTGAAAGAAGTTCAGAACTATATCGGTGATTTTGTTGAGATTAAAGATTCCATGATAGAGATTATAAGTAGTTTGAATACGACATTGAAAGAAATGAAGGAGTCATTTGGAGAAGTGTGTGACGGAGCGGATACGTTGGCACAGTCCGCGCAGTCAATGGCAGATGGTGCACAGCAGCAGTCCGATCATATTCGCAGCCTTGTGGATAATATTGGAAATGTTTCTAACTCGGTACACGATAGCACAAGTAAAACGGATGAAGTGGAAAAACTTTCCAGAGATGCGGTGCAGCAGATACAGGAAGGCGAAGACAAGATGGATAATCTTGTCAAAGCGATGGATCTGATTCGCGAAGAGTCCAACGAAATTGCAAATATTATCGAAGTGATCGGCGGTATCGCAGAGCAGACCAATCTTCTTGCACTCAATGCTTCGATTGAGGCAGCGCGTGCCGGAGAACATGGAAAAGGGTTTGCCGTTGTCGCCGGCGAAATCGGTACGCTGGCAGGTTCGAGTGCCGAGGCGGCGCAGAATATCACCGATTTGATTAACAAGAGTATTGCGGCTGTTAATAACGGGGTATCGCTTACCGGAGAGACCGTACATATGATGGATGGCATTACGAAGATATGGGAAGAAATTTCTTCCCATATCACAGAGATCACACAGGCGACGAAAGAACAGGACGCCTACCTTCAGGATATGCTTACTTCGGCGGGAGAGATTGCTGCCGTAGTGGACAAAAATACTGCTTCTGCGCAGGAAAGTTCCGCACTTTCCCAGGAACTTCTCAGTGAGATGGAAAATGCGATGGAATTGATCGATCAGTACAAACTGCGTGCATAATAGTATAGAAGAAATGATACGTAATCCCGGTTTCTTGGAGTGCCAAGAGCCGGGATTTTGCTCGATTTATGCGAAAAAAGAAAAGAAGTTGTCGGGATGTGCCGACAGCTTTTTGAAAAAAGAGAGTTTTTCTCTTGCAATTTAGAAGGAAAGTCGGTATGATATTTCATAGAGAAAATACAAAGAGAAAGGGAGGCGCATGACATGATTAATTTTGAAGAAGAATTGGAAAAGTATGAGCCAAGTTTAGATATTGAGCAGGTAAGTGAAGTGGTAAATAACAGTAATAATATGACAGATGTGACAGATATTATGAGAGAATTGATCGCAGAAGTAAAAGGTACGATGTAAGAGTGGGAGGAAAACGATGAAATGTCCACGATGTGATACGATAATAACAGAGGATGCTCCGGTCTGCCGCTTTTGCGGACAGGATCTTAGAGCACTGCATCATGCACGCAAATTGTCAAATGCCTATTATAATATTGGCTTGGAAAAGGCGAAGGTGCGCGACTTGTCGGGAGCAATCCTGGTTTTGAAAAAGAGCTTAAACTTTAATAAGCATAATACCGAGGCAAGAAACCTTCTTGGTCTGGTATACAATGAAATGGGCGAGACGATCGCAGCCCTCAGTGAATGGGTCTTAAGCGATTATCTCCAGCCGAAAGACAACCGGGCAAAGTATTATATTGATGTTGTTCAGAAAAATCAAAGTACACTGCAGACGGTAAACCAGACCATTAAGAAATATAATTCAGCATTGAAAGAGGCAAAAAATGACAATGAGGATCTGGCGATCATTCAATTGAAAAAGGCAGTCAGTCTGAATCCTAAATTTGTGAGAGCCTATCAACTGCTTGCCCTTTTATATATGAAGAGAAAGGATTATGTAAAGGCGGCAAAAGTGCTGAAACGTGCACGAAAGATTGACTTTAACAATACGACGACACTGCGTTATATGCAGGAGATCGGCGATACGTTTAGTGAGCCGAAAGGCAAGGAAAATTCTCCGAAAGCATTTGCAAAACAGGCGGAGAAAGAGACACAGGCAAACACGGCAAATGTGATGCCGGTGGGAACATACCGGGAAGAAAAGAAACGATGGATGCCCGCCGTCAACATTATTATTGGAGTCGTTATCGGAATTATTGTAAGTGTGGTGCTTGTATATCCTACGATGAAGGGAAATACACTGGGAAATAATTCCAGCGATATTACAGAAGCAAAGGAGATGCTTTCGGTTAAGGAAGCACAGATTTCTACGCTGGAGAAGGAGAAAAAGACACTGCAGGACAAAGCGGATGCGTTACAGAAAGAAATCGACGATGGAGAAACCAAGAAGAGCGCGGAAGTGGAAAAACTCAACAATCTTGTAATGGCTGTAAAATACTATCAGGATGGTGACCGGCTTCTGGCTGCTTCGACGGTAAATGGCTACAAAGACAGCGATTTTACGACGCAGGAAGCGAAGGATCTTCTGGCGGCAGTATCGAAAAAGATTACTGCGGCAGATGCGCAGAAATTATTTGAAGAGGGGCGTAAAGCCTTTAACTCAGGTAAATACAGTGAAGCAGAAAATCTTTTGAAACAAGTTCTTTCGATTGATGAGAAAAATCTCGATGCCCTGTATTTTATGGGTCGCGTGTACCATCAGACGGGAAAGACGAAAAAAGCACAAAGTTATTATCAAAAAGTCATTGACACCGATAAGAACAGCGGCCGCGCGTCGGAAGCCAAGAGCCGGCTGAATCAGCTGGGTGTCAAAACGGATTGACGGGATAAAAAACAGAAAAGAACGCATGAAAAAAACTATGGATGGAAGACAAAAGTCTTCGTCCATAGTTTTTTATTTCCCAAATTTCTATGAAAGGAGAATGAAATCTCGATGGAAACATTTTCATTAGAGCGCAGCGGCGCAAATTTAATACTACATATCAGTGAGGAGCTGGATCATCATACGGCGGGGCAGCTCAGCCGTACAATCGATGTGTTGATTGAAAAGGGCAATGTAAAGAACATTGTATTTGATTTTGACGGAATGACCTTTATGGATAGTTCGGGAATCGGTATGGTGATGGGACGTTATAAGAAGATGGGATATCTTGGGGGCAACGTCTATGTTACCGGTGTGGGAAAAGGAATTGACCGCATTTTTTCGATGTCCGGGTTGTATAAGATTATTCAAAAAGTGTAAAGATGGAGGCTTAGAGCTGAAAATGAGTGGAAAAAATGAAATTATTATGGAATTTTCAAGTAATTCCGAAAATGAAAGTCTGGCAAGAACGGTAATCAGTGCGTTTGTGGCGCGACTGGATCCGACGCTTGAAGAATTGGCAGATATTAAAACGGCGGTGTCTGAAGCGGTAACCAACGCGATCATTCACGGATATGAAAAGAATCCGGGGATGGTGCGAATGGCGGCGAAGATTGAGGACAATGTGGTGTCGGTCGAAATATCGGACACGGGAGCCGGAATTGAAAATCTGGAAAAGGCAATGGAACCCATGTACACGACAAAACCGGAACTTGACCGGTCGGGGATGGGCTTTGCGTTTATGGAAGCGTTTATGGATGAGCTTGATGTGCAGTCGGAATTGGGAAAAGGTACGACGATTCGTATGAAAAAGACGATTTACAGCGCGATACATATCTCTTAACTGCCAAAAAGACGTGGAGGTGAAAATGGAAACCTTAGAACTAATCAAACGAGCACGTTCCGGGGATAAATTGGCAAGAGAACAAGTAATCGAAGAAAATATGGGCTTGGTATACAGCATCGTGAAACGATTTGCGGGCAGAGGGTATGACAGCGAAGAACTCAGTCAGATCGGCGCGATCGGATTGATCAAGGCGGTGGATAAATTTGACCTGCGGTTTGACGTACGGTTTTCGACGTATGCGGTACCTTTGATCACGGGGGAGATCAAGCGTTTTTTGCGGGATGACGGCATGGTACGGGTCAGCCGCAGCATCAAAGAAAACAGCTGGCGCGTCAAACGGATGGCGGCCGAACTTTCGCAGAAACTGGAGCGCGAACCCTCGATGGATGAATTGTCGGCAGCAGTCGAACTTCCGGTAGAAGATATTGTGCTGGCGTTGGAGGCGACAGCGGAAGTGGAGTCGCTTCATAAACCAATCTGCTTCCAGGATGGAAAAGAGGTGTCGCTGGAAGAAAAAATACCGGAGCGGAAAGACTGGCAGGAAGAATTGATGAACCGTCTTATCGTCGAAGAGCTTCTGGAACAGTTGCAGACCAAAGAAAGGGAGCTCATCCAGATGCGTTATTACGACGGAAAAACACAGAGGGAAATTGCGGAACATCTGGGAATCAGCCAGGTTCAAGTCAGTCGCCTGGAGAAAAAACTGCTTTTACAGATGCGGGAAAAAATTGCGGGAAAAAAATTTCAAAAAAATATTGACAATCCTAAAATCATATGGTAAAATAATTCTTGCGTGTTGAGAGATGCGCAAGATAAATGTGGGTTTAGCTCAGCTGGATAGAGCGTTTGGCTACGGACCAAAAGGTCGGGGGTTCGAATCCTCTAACCCACGTAAAGCGATTGAATGTTCATTCAATCGCTTTTTTTAATAATTACGTCCGTCTCAGAAAAGAAAACATTTTCTGCTTGCAGAAAAAATGGTTTCTTTTTTAGAGACACAAAACCAATGAGCATGTAGTACGACAGTACGGAATGCGAATTGTGTTTGCAAATTGCGAGAGCGTAAGCGCAGCAATTTGTAAGGATGTAATTATTGTAGCACAAGCCTAACAAGCACCGTGAGCGCTTGCGGTCGGCATTACAGAAAGGAGCATACTATGTGGTTAGCAGACGGATGGAAAGAATATGAAGTTATTGACACTTCCAATGGAGAAAAGTTAGAGCGATGGGGAGATTATATCCTGGTTCGCCCGGACCCGCAGGTGATCTGGGACACACCGCATGATGCCCCACAGTGGAAGAAGAAAAATGCGCACTATCATAGAAGCAATAAGGGAGGCGGAGAATGGCAGTTCTTTGATCTGCCGAAGCAGTGGGATGTCCATTATCGGGATCTGACCTTCCATTTGAAACCATTTAGTTTTAAACATACAGGACTTTTTCCGGAGCAGGCAGTCAATTGGGACTGGGCATCGGGACTGATCCGCCGCGCCGGACGACCGGTCAAAGTACTGAATCTGTTCGCCTATACGGGGGGAGCTACGGTGGCCTGTGCAAAAGCGGGGGCAGCCGTCACGCATGTGGATGCCTCTAAGGGGATGGTTACCTGGGCAAAAGAAAATGCGGCGGCATCCGGACTTGCAGATGCGCCGATCCGCTATCTTGTGGACGACTGCGTGAAATTTGTTGAGCGCGAGATCCGCCGCGGAAATCATTATGACGGGATTATCATGGATCCACCATCGTATGGAAGAGGACCGAAAGGGGAAATCTGGAAGATTGAGGAGAAAATCTTTCCGCTTGTGAATCTTTGCACAAAGATTTTGTCCAAGGATCCCTTGTTCTTTTTGATCAATTCCTATACAACCGGTCTGCAGCCGGCGGTATTGTCTTATATGCTGGAATTGGCGGTAGGAAAGCCGTTTGGAGGACAAGTGACAGCGGATGAGATCGGGCTTCCGGTAAGCAGCAATGGACTGGTTTTACCATGTGGTGCCAGCGGACGGTTTGAAATGTGTGACAACTTGAAACAGAACAAAAGTACGACGACAAATGTAGAGTAAATTGATGCACAAAGTTATCCACAAAAAAACATGCCGAATTACGATAATTGTGAGTTATACACAAAGTTATCCACATTATCCACAATTTCGGTAGACTTTTGTAGGTAAAAAATACATAGGGATGACAAATCGACGAGTTGTATGACAATTTGTGAAAATCTTGTGAATTTGCTTAAAAAAATTAAAAATTTAGTTGCTCATTTGTGCATTTTGTAGTATACTATAGTCATGGGACAGGTAATAGATGAAATGCCTGACATTCCCGAATATTTTGGGCAAAGGAGCTGATTATCATGAATTTAGTAATTAGTGGAAAAAATTTAGATATAACGGAGGGCTTACGTTCTGCCATTGAAGAAAAGATCGGCAAACTCGAAAGATACTTTACCGATACGACAGAAGTACATGTTACGTTGAGCACGGAGAAAAACCGTCAGAAGATCGAGATTACGATTCCGATGAAAGGAAGCATCATTCGTGCGGAAGAAGTTAGTTCGGATATGTACGTATCCATTGACCTGGTAGAAGAAGTCATCGAGAGACAACTTCGCAAATACAAAAATAAATTGATCGACAAGGAACAGAATGCTGCACACTTGAGCCAGTCATTTATTGAGGCGGATGATTTCGAAGATGAAGATATTCAGATCATTCGTTCCAAGAAATTTGCGATGAAACCGATGGATCCGGAAGAAGCTTGTGTTCAGATGGAACTGATCGGACATAATTTCTTTGTATTCCGCAATTCTGAGACAGACGAAGTAAATGTGGTGTATAAGAGAAAAGGAAATACGTATGGTTTGATTGAACCGGAATTCTAAAACATATCTGTAAACGACGAAAATAATAACAAACCGGTATGCTGATGAGCAGTCAGTATACCGGCTTTTTTTGTGACAAAGTTGTGAACGGTTTGTAAAAAACCGCTTGAAAAACAAATTATGTATTGAAAGAACGGCCTGCAAGTGATAAAATAATCAAAGGTTATGATTTGAAATACTACACTTATTTTTAGTGTGGAGAAATATATGGAGAGTGAACACATGGGAATTTTAAGTAAGTTTGTTGGAACACACAGTGAAAGAGAAGTAAAACGCGTGCTTCCAATTGTTGACAAAATTGAATCTTTGGAGCCGGATTTTGAAAAGTTATCCGATGAAGAATTGCGGGATAAAACCAGAGAATTTAAGAGCAGACTCGCGGGGGGAGAGACATTAGATGATATTTTGCCGGAGGCTTATGCGGCAGTGCGTGAGGCGGCCAAGAGAACAATCGGCATGCGCCATTACCGCGTGCAGCTGATCGGTGGTGTGATATTGCACCAGGGACGTATCACAGAGATGCGTACCGGTGAAGGTAAGACGCTGGTAGCTACTCTTCCGGCGTATTTGAATGCATTGGAAGGAAAAGGCGTACATATCGTTACGGTCAATGATTATCTGGCAAAACGTGACGCCGAGTGGATGGGACAGGTACATGAATTTTTGGGACTTACCGTTGGATGTATCTTGAACAGCATGGACAATGATGAGAGAAGAGAAGCTTACAATTGTGATATCACGTATGCGACAAACAATGAACTTGGATTTGATTATCTGCGTGATAACATGGTTATTTATAAAGAGCAGCTGGTTCAGCGTGAACTGAATTATGCGATCGTCGATGAGGTCGATTCGGTATTGATCGATGAGGCGAGAACGCCGTTGATCATTTCCGGAAGCAGCGGAAAATCGACAAAGATTTATGAGGCATGTGACAATCTTGCCAAACAGTTAAAACGTGGTACAGCAAAAGAACTTTCGAAAATGGATCTCATTATGAAAGAAGATGACATGGAGACCGGAGATTTTGTTGTGGACGAAAAGGAAAAAACGGTAAATCTTACCGCGCAGGGTGTTGAAAAGGTAGAGCGTTTCTTCCATATTGAGAACCTGGCGGATCCGGAGAACCTTGAGATCCAGCATTGTATTATTCTCGCACTTCGTGCGCACAATCTGATGTTCCGCGACAAGGATTATGTGGTAAAAGACGATGAAGTGCTGATCGTAGATGAATTTACCGGACGTATTATGCCGGGACGCCGTTATTCCGACGGTCTGCATCAGGCGATCGAAGCAAAAGAGCATGTAAAAGTAAAAAGAGAAAGTAAGACGCTGGCAACGATTACGTTCCAGAACTTCTTTAATAAATACAACAAAAAATGCGGTATGACAGGTACAGCGCTTACCGAGGAAAAAGAGTTCCGTGATATTTACGGAATGGACGTTGTGGAAGTACCTACTAATAAACCGATTGCCCGTATTGACTACAACGATTCGGTTTATAAGACAAAACGTGAAAAACTGAATGCGATCGTGGAAGATATCGCAGACTGCTACGAGCGTAAGCAGCCGGTTCTCGTCGGTACGATTACGATCGAGGCATCCGAAGAACTCAGCGAAATGTTGAAACGACGTGGAATCAAGCACAAAGTCTTGAATGCGAAGTATCATGAGCTGGAGGCTGAGATCGTAGCGGACGCAGGTGTTCACGGTGCGGTGACAATCGCGACGAACATGGCCGGACGTGGTACCGATATCAAACTCGGAGAGGGCGTTCAGGAACTTGGCGGACTTCGTATCATTGGTACCGAGCGTCATGAGTCCAGACGTATCGACAATCAGCTGCGTGGACGTGCCGGACGTCAGGGAGATCCAGGTGAATCCAAGTTCTACATTTCCCTGGAAGATGACTTGATGCGTTTGTTTGGTTCCCAGAATCTGATGAATGTATTTAATTCTCTTGGTATGCCGGAAGGTGAGCAGATTCAGCACCGCATGCTGAATAAAGCCATTGAGCGTGCCCAGATGAAGATTGAAAATAATAACTACGGAATCCGTAAAAATCTGCTGGAATACGATATTATCAACAACCAGCAGCGTGAGATCATTTATGCAGAACGCCGTAAAGTATTGGATGGCGAGAGCATGCGTGATACCATTTACGGTATGATTGATGAAGTGATTGAAAAATATGTCGGACGCACGATCGGCGATGACCAGATTCCGGAAGAATGGGATCTTGCGGAATTGAATATGAATCTGCTTCCGATCATTCCGTTTGAGCCGATTACATTTGATCCGGAACGCGACAAGAATTTGAATAAAGCAGGACTTCTTCAGAATTTGAAAGAAGAGGCACTTCGTATTTATGAATCCAAAGAGGCAGAATTTCCGGAGCCGGAGCAGATTCGTGAGATTGAGCGTGTGATTCTTTTGAAAGTGACAGACCAGCACTGGATGAACCATATCGACGATATGGATCAGCTCCGCCAGGGAATCGGTCTTCAGGCTTATGGTCAGAGAGATCCTGTAACGGAGTATCGTTTCCAGGGTTATGATATGTTTGAAGAAATGACAGAATCCATCCGTGAGGAAACAGTTAAGGCATTGATGCATGTGCGTATCGAGCAGAAAGTAGAGCGTGAGCAGGTGGCAAAAGAAACCGGAACAAACAAAGACGACTCTGCCAATGCACCGGTACAGCGCAAAACGGAAAAAGTTGGAAGAAATGATCCATGTCCTTGTGGAAGTGGTAAGAAATATAAATATTGTTGTGGAAAGTAGAGACGTCACGTGGTAGAATTAGATAATTACAAAGTAGAATTAAGTTCATATGAGCAGCCGCTTGCGGAAGTCAGAGATTCTTTGAATCTTGGAGATAAGCGATACCGCATCGAGGAATTGGAGAAAAATATGGAGGCTCCGGATTTTTGGGATGATTCCGAAAAGGCGAGCCAGGCCATGAAGGAAGTCAAAGACCTCAAAGATATCGTGGGACGCGCAGACGGTCTGCAGCAAAAGTATGAGGATATCATGACGCTGATTGAGATGGCGTATGAGGAAGAAGATGAGGAACTCGCTGCGGAGATCGGCGAGGAACTTGCCGCATTTACTTCCGAGTTTGATGATCTTCGTATTACGACGATGCTTACCGGCGAGTACGATGACAGCAATGCCATCCTTACATTGCATGCCGGTGCCGGCGGTACCGAGAGCTGCGACTGGGCGAGCATGCTCTGCCGTATGTATCAGCGCTGGGCAGAGAAAAAAGGATATTCTGTGGAAATGCTTGATTTCCTGGATGGAGAGGAAGCTGGATTAAAATCTGTCACATTGCAGATTAATGGAACCAATGCATATGGCTATCTGAAGAGCGAGCATGGGGTTCACCGCCTCGTCCGCATTTCTCCGTTTAATGCAGCGGGAAAACGCCAGACCTCGTTTGTTTCGTGTGATGTGATGCCGGATATTGAGCAGGATCTTGATATCGAGATTGCCGATGATGATATTCGAATTGATACCTATCGTTCAAGCGGTGCCGGAGGACAGCATATCAATAAAACGTCTTCCGCGATTCGAATCACCCATTTTCCTACGGGAATTGTGGTTCAGTGCCAAAATGAGCGTTCGCAGCATATGAATAAAGATAAGGCGATGCAGATGCTGAAAGCCAAACTGTATTTGCTCAAACAACAGGAAAATCGCGAGAAGGAGTCCGATATCCGAGGGGAACAGAAAGAGATTGGCTGGGGTAACCAGATCCGCTCGTATGTAATGCAGCCGTATACGATGGTAAAAGATCACCGAACCAATGTAGAGACGGGAAATGTCGCTGCGGTCATGGACGGAGATCTTGATATATTTATCAATGGCTATTTGAAATGGATCAACAGTTGATGATCTGCGATAAATGAGGAGGCAAGGATGAAGGAAATAATTGTATTTTTTCTAAGTGATAAAGAATATGGTATCGAGATCAGCGGGATGCAAAGTTTGGAAAATTACCGAGAGATTCAGCATGCCAGTGATTTGCCGGACGGAATGAATGGCCTGGTACAGATTCGTGATGACATTTATCCGGTTTATGATATGAAACAGAAATTCTGTCTTCCGGCGAAAGAGGTGACAGAAGATACGAAAATCCTTCTTCTCCGAACTCATGCAGGGAAGGTTGCGATTGTAGTGGATCGCGTTGGAAAGGTATTTCGCGCTGAGGATAAAGATATTCAGGAATTTCCGAGAGTGGCGCGCACGCGTGATACGGATTATATCAATTTCATTGCCAAACGTGGCAATGATTTGATCGTAGTAGTAAATCCGGACACATTGCTGACAGATGAGCAATATGCCGCGGTTGAAGAGAAAGAGTCTCATGCGGAGGAAACTTCGGATGATTCAAATACAAATAATGGAGGAAAATTATGAAAATTGCAGTATTAGGTTATGGTACAATTGGTTCAGGAGTTGTTGAGATTGTGAATACAAACGCAGCAACGATCGCAAAACGTGCCGGCGAAGAGATTGAAGTGAAATATGTACTCGATCTGCGTGATTTCCCGGGAGATCCGGTGCAGGATATTTTAGTACATGATTATTCCATCATCGCACAGGATGAGGATGTAGATATCATCGTCGAGACAATGGGCGGAACCAAACCAGCATACGATTTTGTGAAAACTGCGCTTCTGAATGGAAAGAGCGTTTGCTCATCCAACAAAGAACTGGTAGCTGCACATGGGGCAGAATTGCTTCAGATCGCACGTGAGAAAAATGTCAACTTCTATTTTGAGGCTAGTGTAGGCGGTGGTATTCCGATTATCCGTCCTTTGAATCAGTGCATTACTGCAGATGAAATTGAATCCATCAATGGTATTTTAAATGGAACGACAAACTTTATTCTGACGAAAATGGCAGAAGAAGGGGCGGATTTTGATGTTGTCCTGAAACAGGCCCAGGAACTCGGATATGCAGAAAAAGATCCGACGGCAGATGTGGAAGGTTACGATGCCTGCCGTAAGATTGCCATTTTGACGTCTTTGGCATATGGTCAGCAGGTTGATTATCAGGATATTTATACAGAAGGTATTACCAAGATCACAGCGGAAGATTTTGAATATGCAAAGAAGATCAATGCAGCGATCAAAATTTTTGGTACAAGCAAAAAAGTTGGAGATAATGTATATGCTATGGTGGCTCCGCAGATGGTATATTCCTCTGAGCCATTGTATAGCGTAAATGGTGTGTTTAATGCGATTTCTGTAACAGGTAATATGCTTGGCGAAGTAATGTTTTATGGTGCCGGCGCAGGTAAACTTCCTACCGCAAGTGCAGTTGTAGCCGATGTTGTAGATGCTACGATCCACAAAGACGAAAATGTACCTGTAACTTGGGAAAGCGAAAAACTTCCGATTGCACCGATGGAAGAAATGGAAAATGCATTTTTTGTTCGTGTGGCAGAAGCAGATCGCAGCAAGATTACAGAACTTTTCGGCGACGTGACAATGATCGATGCAGGCATCGCCGGTGAATGTGGATTTATCACACCGGTTATGAAAGAAAAAGTTTTTGCAGAAAAAGCAGAAAAATTAACGTCTATGATTACACGTATTCGTGTAAATGCATAATAAAGTAGTAAGACCAGATATGGAAAGACGGAGGTAAAGAAGAGATGTTAGTCGTTAAGAAATTTGGTGGCACATCCGTAGCCAACAAAGAACGTATCTTCAACGTGGCAAAGCGTTGTATCGAAGATTATCAGAAAGGAAACGATGTTGTAGTTGTTCTCTCGGCAATGGGAAAACAGACCGATGTTTTGCTTGATATGGCAAATGATATCAATCCGAAAGCGTCGAAAAGAGAGCTTGATATGCTTCTTACAACCGGTGAGCAGACTTCAGTCGCTTTGATGGCGATGGCAATGCAGTCTTTGAATGTGCCGGCAATTTCCCTGAATGCCTTTCAGGTAGCTATGCATACTACATCAGTAGCAGGAAATGCTCGCTTGAAAAAGATTGATACGGAGCGTATCCAGCATGAACTGGAACAGAGAAAGATTGTTATTGTAACCGGATTCCAGGGAATTAGTCAATATGATGATTATACGACACTTGGCCGTGGAGGTTCCGACACAACAGCCGTTGCTTTGGCTGCTGCACTTCGTGCAGATGCCTGTGAGATTTACACAGACGTTGACGGCGTATATACGGCAGATCCAAGAATTGTTAAAGATGCTAAGAAACTGGATGAGATCACTTATGATGAAATGCTTGAATTGGCAAGTCTCGGTGCGGGCGTATTGCACAACCGCTCTGTGGAAATGGCGAAGAAATATGGAGTACAGCTAGTTGTACGTTCTAGTTTGAATACATCGGAAGGAACGGTAGTTAAGGAGGAAGTAAAAATGGAAAAAATGCTTGTAAGTGGAGTAGCATGTGATAAAAATGTAGCAAGAATCGCAGTTGTGGGATTGGAAGATCAGCCTGGTGTGGCATTTAAATTGTTCCGTCACCTCGCAAATCACAATGTAAATGTTGATATGATTCTTCAGTCTATCGGACGTGACAATACAAAGGACATCAGTTTTACAGTAACTGGCGATATGGCAGACATAGCTGTTGAGACGGTTGAAAGACACCGCAGCGGAAGCTTGAAATGTCAGGAGGTTAAAGTGAAGAAAGACGTTGCTAAAGTATCGATCGTAGGTGCCGGCATGCAGTCTAACCCTGGTGTAGCAGCACGTATGTTTGAAGCATTGTATTCAGCAAACGTAAACATTCAGCAGATCTCAACTTCAGAGATCCGTGTAACAGTACTGATCGACCGCGAAGATACAGACCGCGCAATGAATGCCGTTCATAATGAATTTGATTTCTGATTTGTGGAAATTGAGTCGGATAAAAATTTAGAATTTACAATTATTGTATTTTAAAAAGGTGCGAAAGCGATAGAGAAGTTGTTGCTTTCGTGCCTTTTTGGTGTGTTGGGGGATTGTTGAGAAGTGGGGGTGCCTGGTGGGCTTTGGGGCGGCTGGCTTTTGCTGGGATAGCAGAGCTTGGACGGGATTACGGACTAGAGGGCAGCGACTCAAAAAGGCAACGTAAAATGGGAAAACCAGCGAAATCCGTTGCCTTTAAAGCTGCTAAGAAGCTAGAAAGGCAACCAAAATCGAGGAAGTAGCCAAAAAAAGTTGCCTTTGCTAGGTGTGGGAAGGCGAAAAGGCAACGAAAAACAGAAAAACCAGCGAAATCCGTTGCATTCGCGCTCATCTCGCGAACCCGCACTACGTGCTCTGCCACCTGCTGCGCAGGTGGTTCGCTTCGATAAAGTAAGAAAAGAAGCAAATGGCTTGCAGCCGCTTGCTTCTTTTTTTCTTACCGGCGCATAAAACGCAAATATCCCAAAGGCAGAGACTTTGGGATATCCGTTGCACTCATATAATTTTCTAAATGTCCTTAGTCCAGCAAGCTGTCCACGGACATTATAGAAAATTGCATTCGTTTTATGCGCTTATATCACTGTTTTGATTACGGATAAGATTTGGTCTGGTTCGAATGGCTTTTGGATAAATTCGGAAGCTCCAAGCTTGATCGCTTCTACCATTTTGGATTTCTGGCCTGCTGCGGTTACCATGATAACTTTAGCGGAACTGTCTAATTCCATGATTTTTTCCAGGGAACCAAGTCCGTCCAATACAGGCATTGTAATGTCCAAGGTTACCAAATCCGGTTTTAATTCGATGTATTTTTCGTAACCGGTCTGTCCGTCTCCTGCTTCACCGACAATCTCGTAGCCGTGCTCAGTGAGTATGTTGCGTAATATTTTTCGGGATGTACGAGAATCATCCACGATTAAAACTGTTGCCATATAAAACAACCTCCCTCTTGTATCATTTTTTCTTTTATTACATCTTAACCAGCAAGTCTACTTTTTTGCCGGTGATGTAGAGTGGAAGTACATAAAATTCAGAGTTTTCTTTTATGGAATCATCAAAATGGAATTCCGGAGGAAGCATATCGATAACAACTTCCTTGTAACTTAACTCAGTAGCATACAAACCGTTGATACAGTTTGTGAATTCACAGACAGAGTCTAATGCATCTTCGTCCGGTTTTTCGAAATATTCACCGGCATAACCATCTGCAATTGTAAGGATGGCATCGTCGTCGCTGGCAAAAGCAAGAAAGCCATCATAGGCTCCGGTTGTCTTTTGACAAGCTATGTACTTGGCAGAATATTCTGTCACTTTTTTTGCTTCTTCGATGCGGATGTAAGAACTGACAAAACGTACAATGTTTCTTAAAACAAGTCCCATCATATCAAGAACAGCTTTGTTATCAGTGGTTACAAAAGTGGGAAGAAGTCGTTCGAAATCACCATATTTAATAGCGTCAATTGCGCTGTTGGTAAGCCCCTCTTCTTTCTGGAATGCCTCCAAATTTTTCTGAATTTCTTCGCGGTTCATTACATGGTTCTCTTCCAGTGCCTGAACAAAAATCAGATATGGATTTCCCTGCAGCTGCAATAAATGAGAAATGTCTGCTTCGGTCAAGTAACCTTTCTCTACTGCAAGATCACCAAAACGTTTGTCGCTCTGCATCTGAAGATGATTTAACTCATCTGCCTGTTTGCGGGTTAATAAACCCTCAGATTCAGCAATCAACCCTAATTTAACACGATTTGCACGCATATATTCCATACATGAGATGAGTTGCTCATTGGTTATCTTTTGCTTGTTCAAAAGATAATTTCCAAAAAACTGACTAAACATAATCCTTCTCCTTTCCGGATATAAAATTTTCTAAATATTTATTTTGTAAATCAGATTTCACTTGTAAAAACCCTAAAAATATTATACTATAGATTTTGAAAAAAAGAAAGTTTTTTCGACAAGTTTTAAAAAAGAATGTAATGAAATTGTTATCAAAGAATAAAAGGAGAAAATAAATGGCAGGATCGACATGGGGCGAGATATTTCGCATTTCAACATGGGGCGAATCGCATGGAAAAGGACTGGGTGTAGTAGTGGACGGATGTCCTGCGGGGCTTGCACTTTCGGAGGAAGAGATACAGAAATATCTGGATAAAAGAAAACCGGGCGAGACAAGATACTCGACCCCGCGTAAAGAAGGGGATAAGGTGGAAATCCTGTCCGGAGTATTCGAGGGAAAAACGACAGGAACCCCGATTTCACTTATGGTTTTCAATACTTCGCAGAAATCCAAAGATTATTCGGAAATTGCGAAAATTTACCGGCCGGGGCATGCGGATTATACGTTTGACCAAAAATATGGATTCCGTGATTACCGTGGAGGTGGAAGATCGTCCGGAAGAGAAACGATCGGACGCGTGGCAGCCGGTGCGATTGCGATGAAAATATTGGAACAGATGGGAATCGAAGTGCATGCGTATGTCACACAGATTGGTGATATTCAGATTGATCCGGTAAAGATGACCTATGAAAACATTGAAAAAAGTCCGCTTCGCATGCCGGATTTGGAGGCGTCCGAACGGGCAGAAGAATTTTTGGAAAAGCAGATGCAGGCAAAAAATTCGGCAGGCGGAATCATCGAATGTGTCGTAAAAGGAGTGCCGGCGGGCGTGGGAGAACCGGTATTTGGAAAGCTAGATGCGGCACTTGCGCAGGCAGTGATGTCGATCGGAGCAGTCAAAGGTGTGGAGATTGGAGATGGATTTCAGGCAGCGGCAGCGACCGGAAAGACAAATAACGATGCCTTTTGTGTAAACGAAAATGGAGCCATTGGCAAAGAGACGAACCACGCCGGTGGAATATTGGGAGGAATGAGCGACGGAAGTGATATCGTGCTGCGTGCGGCATTTAAACCGACGCCGTCTGTTTTCTCGGAGCAAAAGACGGTAACGACGGAGGGGGAGCCTGTTTCTGTTGAGATCAAGGGACGCCACGATCCGATCATTGTGCCGCGTGCGGTTGTAGTTGTGGAAGCCATGACGGCGATGACTATTTTGGATAAAATGTTTGTTGGGATGACTTCGCGCCTTGACCGTATTGTGGAATTTTACCGCCGATGATACGGGCACGCATTGGAAATTTTCTTCATAGGATAAAATAAAGCCTAAAAGGGGAAAGTTCATGAAGGAAAATAGCAAGGAAAAGGAACAGAGTGAATACGTTGAGGACGAAACGACTATTTATGAAGTAGATCTTGAGTGCCTGAAAGGCCGTTGCTCGCCGGAGGAGCAGGAAAGAAAATAAAAGAGAAAAGGTGCCGCAAAGATGCGACACCTCTTTTTTGAGAAAAAAAGAATTAGCAGAACCCACCGAATCCGCCGAAACCGTTATTGCCACCGCAGCAGCAGAGCAAAAGCAGGATCCAGATAATGCAGCTGCAGTCACTGCCGCCACCGAATCCGCCGTTTCCTCCACAGCAGGATGTCAAGAGAAGAATGATGATGATCCATGTGCAGCAGCTGTTGTTTCCTTCATTGCAGGAGCATCCGCCACCACAGTTTGTTGCTGATAAATCACTCATGTTAGGTGCCTCCTAAATTGTTTTACAGTATCATTTTATGTAGGAGGGCTTGCCTTGTTACCAAAAATTTGATATAATACATGCGGGTACGTAGTTTTATTGAAAACTGAGGAGAAGGAAATGAAACGGATAGTAAGTATATTTCTGGTATTGTGCCTGTGTATTACGATGTGTGGATGCAGTATTCAGAAGAAAAATGGGGCATCCGGCAGCACAGAAAATGCTTTAGATGAAGAAGAGGTTTTAAAGCAGGCCGGAAAAATCTTAAAAAAAATGACCCTTGATGAAAAAATCGGTCAGATGATCCTGGTGGATCTTGATGAATTGTCAGAAGATGGAAAACCGGTCACCAAACTGACAAAGAAGATAAAAGAAAAAATTGAGAAAAATCATATCGGTGGCGTTCTGCTTGGAAATTCCAATGTAAAGAGCGTGGAGCAGATCAAAAAGCTGACGCAGGATCTGCAGTCGATTGAGGGGATTACGCTTTACATCGGAACGGAGGAAGAAGGAGGAGGCACCCGTTCGATCGCCGTCAACAATAAAGAGATTGATGGTACCGGTTATGTGAGCCCGGCTGACATGGGAAAAAATATGTCAGAAGATCAGCTGGAAGATACCGGCGTTATGATTGCCAAAGAACTTAAAGATCTAGGATTCAATCTTAATCTGGCACCTTGCGCCGATGTATGGAAAATGGAAAATATTAGTAAGGTATCTTCGGAACAAATTCGTAATCTTGCGATGCAGGAAGTCGGCCCGGCTCCTGCAGAGCCTAAGATAAAAAAGAAAATGTCAAAAAAGAAAGCAAAGAAACTGAAAAGGAAGTATGAAAAAGAGCACGCTTCTTATGAAAAGAAGGTGCAGGCATACATTGACCGGTATACGGTGGATGATGCGAACCAGTCTTGTTTTTCTTCCGATGAAGATGTTGTAAGTACGGCAGCAGGAGCGATGATTACCGGAATGAAAAGTCAGGGCATGGCGACAGCGGTCAAAACGTTTCCGGGGACAGCACCGGTGGCAAAATATCATCAGCTGGTACCTTGTCAGATCACGACGGGATTGTCCAAACTTCGCAGAGAAAACTTTTCGACATTTTCGGCTGCGATCGACGCAGGAACGAATATGATGATGGCAGGACATGTATGGCTGACAAAAATTGACAAAGATTTTCCGGCGTCCCTGTCGTCGACGATTTTGTCGGATGTGGTTCGGAAAGAACTTGGTTTTGAAGGAGTGCTGTTTACCGAAGCACTGAATGTGCCAGTCATTACCAGTCAGTATTCGGCGGAAGAAGCAGAATTGAAAGCTGTCATTGCCGGAGCAGATATGCTGTATAACCCGGTAAATGTGGAAGAGGCAGTATTCCATGTATCACGCGCTGTCATGTTTGACGATATTGATGAAAAACAGGTCGATCAGGCGGTGCTTCGTATTCTTCAGGATAAAATCCAGCAAGGGATTTATCATAAATAATAACCAATCAGTTACGCGAAAGCGGCAAAGGAGGACAAAAAAGTGGAAAAGAAAGAGATGCTCTATGAAGGAAAAGCAAAAAAAGTTTATGCAACAGATGTAGAAGACGTATATATCGTTGACTACAAAGATGATGCAACCGCATTTAATGGCGAGAAAAAAGGAACGATTGTTGGAAAAGGTGTGATCAACAACCGTATGACAAACTTCTTGTTCCAGAAATTGGAAAAAGCAGGCGTTCCTACTCATTTTGTAGAAGAACTTAGTGATCGTGAAACCGCTGTTAAAAAAGTTAAAATTATCCCACTTGAGGTAATTGTCCGTAATACAGCAGCCGGAAGTTTTTCAAAACGTCTTGGTATCGAGGAAGGAAAGAAACTTCTCTGCCCTACCTTGGAATTTAGTTACAAAGACGATGCATTGGGAGATCCGCTCATCAATGATTACTTTGCAAAAGCAATCGGCATTGCAACACAGGAAGATATTGATACAATTACAAAATATGCCTTTATGGTAAATGATTTCCTTTGTGACTTCTTTAAAGATTGTGGCATCGAATTGATCGACTTCAAGATCGAATTTGGTAAGACAAGCGATGGAACCATTATTCTGGCAGATGAAATTTCTCCGGATACTTGTCGTTTCTGGGATATCAAAACCAGAGAAAAATTGGATAAAGACCGTTTCCGCCGTGATCTTGGTGGCGTAGAAGACGCTTACAATGAAGTGGCAAAACGAATTGGTTTGACAAAATAAGGAAAGGACAGGCAGATGAATTCCGAGTACGAACAATATAAAATGGATGGACTTCACGAAGAATGTGGAGTGTTTGGTATGTATGATCTGGATGGAGGGGATGTAGCCTCCTCCATCTATTATGGGTTATTTTCGTTACAGCATCGCGGGCAGGAGAGCTGTGGTATCGCCGTCAGTGATACCAACGGTCCGAAACGCAAGGTCGATGTTCAAAAAGGAATGGGGCTTGTCAATGAAGTATTTGACGAAGAGAACTTGTCAAAATTGAAAGGAAATATTGGAGTAGGTCATGTGCGCTATTCGACAGCAGGGGCAAGCAACAGCCAGAATGTGCAGCCGCTTGTGCTCAACTATGTCAAAGGTACACTTATGCTTGCTCACAATGGAAACCTGGTCAATGCGCATAAACTGCGTGAAGAGATGGAATATACCGGCGCTATTTTCCACACAACGATCGATACGGAAGTGATCGCGTATCTGATCGCGCGCGAACGCCTTCATACGCCGACGGCAGAGGAGGCAGTAAAAAATGCGATGATGAAATTGCAGGGAGCGTATTCCCTGATCATCTCGAGTCCGCGTAAACTGATCGGGGCAAGAGATCCCTATGGATTCCGCCCATTGGTTATCGGAAAACGAGACAACAGTTATATTCTGGCGTCCGAGACATGTGCCTTGGATGCAGTCGATGCGGAATTTGTGCGGGATGTGAAACCGGGCGAGATCGTAATGCTTGATAAGGACGGCATCCAGTCGGATGAGACACTTTGCAACAAGCATTCAGCAAAATGTATCTTTGAATACATTTATTTCGCAAGACCTGACAGTTATTTCGATGGCGTCAGCGTCTACAATAGTAGAATAATGGCTGGAAAAATTCTGGCACAGATGCATCCGGCAGATGCGGATATCGTGGTCGGTGTACCGGAATCCGGAAATGTCGCTGCCATGGGATTTGCATTGCAATCCGGAATCCCATACGGAACGGCGTTTATTAAAAACAGTTATGTCGGACGTACGTTTATCAAACCAAAGCAGTCCGCCAGAGAATCCAGCGTAAAGATCAAATTGAATGTATTAAAAGAAGTGGTTCGCGGCAAACGTGTTGTCATGGTCGATGATTCCATCGTGCGTGGTACGACAAGTGAGCGAATTGTCAAAATGTTAAAGAATGCCGGAGCCAAAGAGGTGCATGTGCGAATCAGTTCGCCGCCATTTTTGTATCCGTGCTATTTCGGAACCGATGTGCCAAGCTGTGACCAGCTGATTGCACACAATAACACGGTAGAGCAGATCTGCCAAATGATTGGCGCAGATTCCCTCGGCTATCTGGACGGAGAACGTCTGGATGAACTGATCGAAGGGGATCATGGATACTGCGACGCCTGCTTTTCCGGAAATTATCCGGTCGAACCGCCGCAGGAAGACATTCGCGGTGAATATGAACAATAGAGGTTACGATTCCGGGCTTTTGCATGAAAGATCGGCGAGTCGTCGTGCTTGCACGAAAGAGTTGCTGCTCTTTCACGCACAGTTGCCCGAATTGGGATGCCCGCCCACACATGAGCATTTTTAGCCTTGTCAAAGGCGAAAGGCGAATGTGCGAGTGGGCAAGCCCGGAATCGTTGGCAACCCGGAGTTGCTAATAACATAAGTAAGAAAGGAACTATACTATGAGCACAGACAGATATACAAGTCCGTTGTCTGAACGTTATTCCAGTAAGGAAATGCAGTACATTTTCTCACAGGATATGAAATTTTCCACATGGAGAAAATTGTGGATTGCCCTGGCAGAAACGGAAAAAGAACTGGGATTGAAAGATGCCGACGGAAATCCACGTATCACAGATGAGCAGATTGAGGAATTGAAATCTCACATCTATGATATCAATTATGATGTGGCAAAAGCCCGTGAAAAGGAAGTGCGCCACGATGTAATGAGCCATGTGTATGCGTATGGACAACAGTGTCCGAAAGCTGCCGGAATCATTCACCTTGGTGCGACCTCCTGTTATGTCGGAGATAACACAGACGTTATCATTATGACAGAAGGATTGAAACTGGTTAAGAAGAAATTGGTCAATGTTATCGACGAACTTTCGAAGTTTGCGATGAAGTATAAAGATCTTCCGACGCTTGCCTTTACGCATTTTCAGCCGGCACAGCCGACGACCGTCGGAAAACGTGCGACACTTTGGATGCAGGAACTTGTGATGGATCTGGAAGATCTGGATCATGTGCTTTCCCATATGAAACTTCTTGGTTCCAAAGGAACAACGGGAACGCAGGCAAGTTTCCTTGAATTGTTTGAGGGCGACGAAGAGGCTTGTAAAAAAGCAGATAAAATGATCGCTGAAAAAATGGGATTTGATGCCTGCTTCCCGGTATCCGGACAGACGTATTCCCGTAAACTGGATACCCGCGTGTGCAATGTTCTTGCCGGAATTGCAGCAAGTGCTCATAAGTTCTCGAACGATATCCGTCTGCTTCAGCATTTGAAAGAAGTAGAGGAACCATTTGAAAAGAGCCAGATTGGTTCATCCGCAATGGCATACAAGAGAAATCCGATGCGAAGCGAGCGTATCGCTTCCCTTTCCCGTTATGTGATGATTGATGTGCTGAATCCTGCCATCACTTCTGCCACACAGTGGTTTGAGAGAACATTGGATGATTCCGCAAACAAACGTCTGAGTGTAGCCGAAGCATTTTTGACAATCGACGGTGTGCTCGATCTTTACCTCAATGTCGTAGATGGCTTGGTGGTTTACGAAAAAGTAATTACCAAACGTCTGATGTCAGAACTTCCGTTTATGGCAACCGAAAATATCATGATGGATGCCGTAAAAGCCGGAGGAAACCGTCAGGAACTGCACGAGAAGATTCGTACACTTTCGATGGAAGCAGGACGCAACGTCAAAGAGCGTGGATTGGAAAACAACCTGCTTGAACTCATCGCAGCAGACGATGAATTCCCGATGACATTGGAAGAACTGCAAAAAACAATGGATCCAAGCAAGTACGTAGGACGTGCGCCGAGCCAGGTGGTTGAATTTATGAACGATGTGATTCAGCCAATTTTGGACGAAAACAAAGAACTACTTGGTGTAAAAGCGGAGATTAATGTATAAGGTAACTATTCAGGACTGCTATTAGGAAAGTCAAAATAAAGAAATAAAATTTTGCTTGAAAACAAGGGAACTGTGTAAAAAAGGTTCCCTTGTTTTTGTTTGTGTGTTATGGGAGCGTTATGATCAAAAGCGTTTTAAAAAGAAATTTTCTTTGCACTTGCAAACCTATGGAAAATCATATATAATAAGACTGTATGCGTCTTGGCATACAAAAAAAGGTGAAAAACGTGAGTTTAAGGAGGAATGGCTAATGGTAACAGCAGTTGTAGGAGCCAATTGGGGAGACGAAGGAAAAGGTAAGATTACCGATATGCTGGGCGAAGAGTCCGATATCATTGTACGTTTTCAGGGAGGCAGCAATGCCGGACATACGATCGTAAATGATTATGGAAAATTTGCATTACATATCCTTCCATCAGGTGTGTTCTATAATCATACCACAAGTATTATTGGAAATGGAGTGGCATTGAATATTCCGGATCTGTTCCGTGAGATTAATGACATTGTAAACCGGGGAGTACCGAAACCGAAGATTTTGGTGTCGGATCGTGCTCAAATTGTAATGCCTTACCACGTGCTGTTTGATCAATATGAGGAAGAGCGTCTGGCTGGAAAGTCATTTGGCTCTACAAAATCAGGAATTGCGCCATTCTATTCTGATAAATATGCGAAAGTCGGGGTACAGGTTTCTGAATTGTTCGACGAAGAAGCACTTCGCGAAAAAATCGAGGGAATCTGTGTGCAGAAAAATGTGATCTTAGAGCATCTCTATCACAAACCGGCTTTGAATGTTGACGAGTTGATGAAGACTTTGGCAGAGTACCGTGATATGGTAGCGCCTTATGTATGCGACGTATCAGCTTATCTTTATGAAGCAAGACAGCAGGGTAAACGTATCCTGTTAGAGGGTCAGCTTGGATCCTTGAAAGATCCGGATCACGGAATCTATCCGATGGTTACTTCCTCGTCTACACTTGCTGCGTATGGAGCAATTGGAGCAGGAATCCCTCCATATGAAATCGGACGTATCGTAACTGTTGTAAAGGCATATTCCAGTGCCGTTGGAGCCGGAGAATTTGTCAGTGAGATCTTTGGCGATGAGGCAGATGAACTTCGCCGCCGCGGTGGTGATGGTGGAGAATACGGAGCTACGACAGGCCGCCCACGCCGTATGGGATGGTTTGATGCGGTAGCAAGCCGTTATGGATGCCGTATTCAGGGTGCGACAGAAGTGGCACTTACTGTACTTGATGTACTTGGTTATCTCGATGAGCTTCCAATTTGCGTTGGATATGAGATTGACGGAAAAGTGACAAAGGACTTCCCGACGACAAGAGAACTTAAAAAAGCCAAACCGGTTTATGAAGTGCTTCCGGGCTGGAAAGAAGAGATTCGCGGTATTACAGAATATGATAAACTTCCGGAGAATTGCCGCAAATATATTGAATTTATTGAAAAAGAACTTGGCGTGCCGATCAAGATGGTATCAAATGGACCGGGACGACATGAAATCATATATCGCTGATGAATATGGAAAAGAATGGAAATCAGGAAAAACTTGGTTTCCATTCTTTGCATAAAGCGAGGATGGAGAAGACATGTTTTTGGTATTTTTTATATTTTGGGTTGTGTTGAATGGCAAAATAAATGGGGAAATTGCGGCATTCGGTGTAGTGATCGCGCTTGCTGTATTTTTGTTTTGCTGTAAGTTTTTGGAATATTCCGTTAAGAAAGACATAGCAGTTTGCAAGGTTTCCGGCCTTGCTCTTTGCTATGTTTTTTTGCTGCTTTGGGAAATTATCAAAGCCAATGTGGGTGTCATGCGGTTTGTCTACAATGAAAGAGAAGAAGTCGAACCATGTGTAGTTGAGATGGAAACGCCGTTCGAGATTAATTGCCTCAATGTGATCCTGGCAGATTCCATCACACTGACACCGGGAACGATAACGGTAGAACTGACCGAGAATAAATTCACGATTCACTGCCTTGACCAAACGATGGCAGAGGGAATGGAAGATTCCTCATTTGTACAGTTATTGAGAAAGATTGAACGGGAGGTGAAGGCATGTTGACAGCGATACAGCAGCCATTTTTTGTCGTAGTATTTGTTCTGCTTGGAATCTGTATGATCGCCTGCCTGATCGCAGCCATCCGCGGACCGGAGCTTGGTGACCGGATCGTGGCAGCAAATATGATCGGAACATTGACGATCGCCACCATCTGCCTTCTTTCCTATGCATTGCAGCAAAGCTGGCTATTGGATGTGGCGTTGATCTACACCATGATCAGTTTTCTGGCAGTCGTTGTATTGACACGTATTTTTATACGTCGTTACAAAAGCCGTGCCAAAGAGCAGGAGAAAGGATAATGAGATGGAATGGATTCGTTTTATTGCCGCAGCGATCTGTATCAGTGGCGGTGTATTTGTGATGATATCAGCCGCAATCGGAGTCTATCGTTTTTCTGAATGTCTGACTCGGATGCATGCGGCAGCGATGGGGGATACATTAGGTCTTGGACTTATTATTCTCGGGCTTATCGTACTCTTTGGATTTTCGTTTACGACGGTTAAACTGGTACTTGTCGTCGCCTTTTTGTGGACAACCGGTCCGGTTTCCAGCCATCTGATCGCACAGATGATGGTAGAAAAAAAGAAAAAGAGAGAAGAGGAGGGAAAAGAGAAATGACAATTTTTTCCTATATTTTGGTGGCGTTTTTGATTGTATGTGCGGTCGCTGTCTGCCTGAATAAAAATCTCCTCACTTCGATCGTGATATTTATGTCATATAGTGTGATCATGTGCATTGTCTGGATCCTTTTGGAATCTCCCGATCTTGCGATCACGGAAGCGGCGGTTGGAGCCGGGGTTACAAGCCTTCTTTTCTTTATGACATTAAAAAAAATACATGCCTTGACGGAGGTACGCGGAGAAGAGGAGCCGATGTGGGATGACGAAGAGGGGGAGGACGAATGAGCAGAAAACGGGAAAATTATGAAAATGGATGGTGGCGGAAATTACAGCGTTTTGTCGATGGAGAACGCGTGGAAAAACAGGAGTATGAAGATATTTTTGAAAATCACACGTCGTTTTTGAAGAATGAGGCAGATAAAGAGACTACAGAAGTAGAACAAATTGCTGCCAAACCGTACAGAATGTCAAGAAAAGAGCTTTATAAGCGATATGAAAAATGGCCGCAGACAAGAGGATTTCAATGGTTCCGCAGAATATACAACTGTGTGGCGGTCTTGTTTTGTCTGGCGCTCATCACGGTGCTTTTGTTGACGGTAAATCAACTGCCGACGTTTGGGGAAAAAGACAATCCGACTTCGAATGAAGTAGTCAGCCGTTATATTACAAAAGGGCTGGAGGAAACCGGGGCGACGAACATTGTGGCAGGCATGATCCTTGATTACCGTGCTTTTGATACATTGGGCGAATCGCATGTGCTGTTTATCGCGGCGACTTGTGTAATGATCCTTCTTCGCCTCGATTCGAAGAGCAAACGAAATCAGGAAATTCGGAGAAAGCCGAAAAAGACGGAGGATCCGATCCTGCGTATGGCGGCGAAGTTACTCACGCCGTTTATCCTGATCTATGGAATTTATATCGTGCTGAATGGACATTTGTCTCCGGGAGGCGGATTTTCCGGTGGCGCGATCATCGGAGCGGGACTGATTCTTATGGCAAATGCGTTCGGGTTTGAGCAGACCGACCGTTTCTTTACGCGAAAAACCTATTCGATTATTACGGTTGCAGCACTTTTGTTTTATTCGGCAGCGAAAAGTTATTCGTTTTTTACCGGAGCCAATCATTTGGAAAGCGGGATTCCGAAAGGGATTCCGGGTGCGATTGTGAGTGGAGGGCTGATCCTGCCGTTAAATATCTGTGTGGGTATGGTCGTTGCATGCACGATGTATGGCTTTTATTCGTTGTTTCGGAAAGGGGAAATTGGATAAGATGACATTATTTACCAATTATTATGAGACGGCTGCCGTGATCCTTTTTGGAATCGGACTTACGACATTGCTGCTTCATAAAAATATGATTAAAAAAATTATGGGATTTAATATTATGGATACGGCGATTTATCTTTTTTTGACATCAAAAGGATATATCGTGGGACGGCTTGCTCCGATTGTTGTCAATGACGATCTTCGGGTAGAGACCTACGTCAATCCGATTCCAAGTGGACTGGTATTGACGGGAATCGTTGTGTCAGTCAGTGTCACGGCGCTGATGCTTGCCATCACGGTGCGGCTGTATAAACGTTATGGAACATTGGATATCGATGAAATCGCACTTAGCGCAAAGAGAGAGGAGATATAAGATTCATGAATCTGGTGCAGAACTTTCCATTTATGAATATTATCATGTGTCTGGCAAGCGGCGTGATTTCTTCGGTACTTCCGGGTAAGAAGGCGCGGGTGTGGACTCTTACACTGCTGACTGTACTTCTTGCGATGTCCGGCTGCGTGCTGGCATTTGTCCTTGGCACGGGCGAATCGTATGTCTATATGATGGGGCATTTCCCGGCACCTTGGGGCAATGAGATCCGCGTCGGCATTTTAGAAGGTGTGATGGCGGTTGTATTTTGTCTGATCATGCTTTTGTCCGTTGCCGGCGGAGGAAAATATATCGCGAGGGACATTGCAGAGACAAAGCAGAATTTGTTTTATGTACTCGTAAATTTGATGATGAGTTCGCTTTTGGCGTTGATCTACACGAATGATATGTTTACGGCATATGTGTTTATCGAGATCAATACGATCGCGGCAGGAGGTCTGATTTTGATCCGTGAAACCGGACATACTCTGGTGGCTGCGACCAAATATATGATCATGAGTCTGATCGGTTCCGGTCTGATTTTGATCGGAATATCGATGCTTTACGGCATTACCGGGCATCTTCTGATGTCCAATATGAAAGAGACAGTAGCTGCGTTGAATGCAAATGGTCAGTATACGATGCCGCTTACCGTAGTCATTGTGCTCATGTGCGTGGGACTGGCGATCAAGTCGGCGCTGTTTCCGTTTCACAGCTGGCTGCCGGATGCCTACAGTTATGGCACGGCATCTTCAAGTGCCATTTTATCGAGTCTGGTATCAAAAAGCTATATCTTTTTGCTTTTGAAAATATTTTACCGTGTGATCGGTGTCGAAGTGATCGAGACGCATCATGTCGGAAATCTGTTGTTTGTTCTCGGTGTGTTGGGAATGATCCTCGGTTCCGTCCGTGCGATGCGGCAGGTGGATATTCGTCGCATGATTGCGTATTCTTCAGTGGCACAGATCGGATACATTTATATGGGGATCGGAATAGGGACAAAAACCGGCATGCTTGCGGCGATTTTTCATATTATTTCGCACGCTGCTTCCAAATCCATGTTGTTTATCGCAGCCAGAGGATTGTCCGAAGTTTCGGACGACAGCAAATTATTTGAGGATTTAAAAGGAGCAGGCTACCGCAATGTGACGGCCGGTGTCGGATTTGCCGTTGGCGCTTTGTCAATGATCGGAATCCCGCTGTTTGCCGGATTTACCTCCAAAGTGTATTTTGCGATGGGCGCCTTGGAAGCCGGTTCCGAGAAAATGTGGGTTGCAATGATCGCGCTGGCGATCAGTACGGTTCTCAATGCCGTGTATTTTCTGCATACCGTTATGACGATTTACACCCCGGCACCGGATAAAAAGGGCAGTGCGAAGAATGGTGTGCCTTATGTCGCAGCCATTCTTGTATTTGTTGGATTAAACCTGTTTTTGGGAATCGGTTCCAATCTGGTCTGGGAAGCGATTGCAGCAGGTGTGCAGATGTTTTCATAGAGCAATGTTTATAGTCAACGAGAGAAAGAGGGGAAGAAATGCTGGCAATACCGATATTTTTACCGCTGATCAGTGGATTTGTATTATTTTTACTCGCGACGGCAGGACATAAATGGCAGGAAGGAATTACCAAAAAATTATCCGTGGCTGTGATGGGAATCGTTCTTTTGACGGCAGTATTTCACGGAATCAATTTATATGGAAAAAGTCCGGCGGTCACAGTCTGGAAATTAAAAGAAGATATCCCGATTTTATTGAATCTGGATGATTTGGGTGTTGTTTTTTCTACACTTGTAGTATTTGTGTGGATTTTGATTACACTATACACCTTTTCTTATATGAAAGGGGATAAAAAAGGCGCACGTTTTCTGGGATGCCATCTGATGACATTGGGAATGCTTATGGGAATTACAAGTGCCGGAAATCTGGTGACAATGTATCTCTTTTACGAGGGAATGACGCTGGCGACGATCGGCTACGTGATTCATGCGCAGACAAAAGAAGCAATCGCCGCCGGATACAAATATGTATTTTATTCGATTGCAGGTGCCTTTTTGGGACTGATCGGGTTCTTTTACATTTACCAGTTGACACCGTCGATTGCCTTTACCCCGGGCGGAAATTTCACGCATGCAGCGATTGCGGGGCATGAAATGACACTTCAGCTCGCTGTTTTAGGGATGATCATCGGGTTTGGTTCCAAAGCGGGCATGTTCCCACTTCATGGCTGGCTTTCTACGGCACATCCGGTCGCTCCGGCACCGGCGAGTGCAATTTTGTCGGGCGTCAATACGAAAATGGGGGTTATTGCTATCCTTCGTGTCGTTTATTATATCGCGGGAGCGGATTTCCTTTGGAAGTCGTTTGTGCAGTATATCGTGATCGGTCTGACGCTGCTTACGGTATTTATGGGTTCAATGCTGGCTTTCAAGGAAAAGATTATGAAGCGCCGACTTGCGTATTCAACCGTAAGTCAGGTTTCCTACATTTTGTTTGGGATCATGCTGTTGCAGCCGGTGGGCTTTGTTGGGGCGATGCTGCATGTGATATACCATTCGGTCATTAAAAACAATCTTTTCCTCTGTGCCGGCGCAGTGATTCATGAAACCGGGACTACAAGAGTAGAAGGTTATCGTGGAATCGGAAAGCGGATGCCGGTTACAATGGTCTGCTTCACCCTTGCGTCCCTTGCCCTTGTGGGAATTCCACCATTTAGCGGATTTGTAAGTAAATGGAAATTGTGCATAGGTGCGCTATATTCGGGAATCCGATGGACAAAGATTGCCGGACCGGTTGTGCTTCTTGTGAGTGCTCTTTTGACAGCCGGCTACCTTTTAACGGTTAGTGTTCATGCTTTTTATGACAAACCGGAAAAGGACGAGCGGGTAAAGGAAGATTGGAAAATGGTCATTCCGATGGTGATTCTGGCGGCGTTGGCACTTTTGCTTGGAATCTTCAATGAACCGCTGATTCATATTTTGGAAGATATTGTAAAAGAAATTATATAAGAAGAGAGGGGAACGTGGTGAAAAAATGAATGTGTTATTGTTAGTTTTACCAATTGTGCTGCCAATCCTGGGAGGAGCCGTACTTCCTCTCTTTCCGTGGAAACAGCGGCGACAGAGAAATATTTATGTGGAATGTATCGTGATCGCAACTTCGATTTTGATGTGGACCTCGCTGCTTTTGCATCCGGCATCTTATACGCGGCTTATTAATCTCGCCGGCATACTGGAAGTTTCGGTGCATCTGGACGGCGCAGGCATGGTTTTTGCCGCCCTTGTCAGTACGTTGTGGCCATTTGCTTCGCTGTATGCGTTTGAATATATGCATGGCGAAAAAGGGGAAAACCGTTTCTTCTCTTTTTACACGATGACATATGGAATTACGCTTGGAATAGCGATGTCCGCCAATTTGATGACTATGTATATGTTTTATGAAATGCTGACCCTGGTTACGATTCCGCTTGTCATGCACACAATGACCGCGGAAGCGCGGTATGCCGGGCGAAAATATGCGTATTATTCAATTGGTGGAGCGGCGTTTGCGTTTATTGGATTTATCTTTATTCTCCGTTATGGAACGAGCATGAATTTTGCATTTGGCGGTGTGCTGGATATGACAAAAGTAAGTGGACACGAACCACTTCTGCAGGCTGTTTTTGTCTGTATGGTGCTTGGATTTGGTGTAAAAGCGGCATTGTTTCCACTGCACGGATGGCTGCCGACGGCCTCGGTGGCACCGACGCCGGTGACGGCACTTTTGCATGCTGTCGCGGTGGTAAAATCCGGTGCATTTGCAATCCTGCGTATCACGTATTATATTTTTGGAACGTCTTTTTTACGGGGAACGCCGGCACAGTATATGGTACTCGGACTGGTAGGGATTTCCATTTTGTTCTGCTCATCCAATGCTGTAAAAGAGCAGCATTTGAAACGACGTTTTGCCTATTCGACGGCAAGTAATTTGTCGTATATTTTATTTGGATTTTTATTGATGACCCCGATGGGAATGATCGGCGGCTTGACGCATATGGTCTTTCACGGAATTATGAAGATTTCGCTTTTCTTTGCCGTCGGCGCGATCATGCATCAGACCGGGAAACATTATATTTATGAGATCGCCGGTCTGGCAAAAAAGATGCCGGTGGTATTTGGCTGTATGAGTGTGGCAGGAATTGCACTGATCGGAATCCCGCCGCTTACCGGATTTATCAGTAAATGGAACATTGCGACAGCGGCAGTAGATGCCTATCAAAAGGGAAACCGGCTGGCACCGTACCTGATTTTAATTCTGGTGTTGTCTGCCTTTTTGACTGCGATCTATATTTTTACAATTTTAGGAAAAGCCTATCTGGTGGAACCGACGGATGACGATGGAAAAACAAACTGTGATCCGGGCTGGCAGATGAAAGTGCCAATGGTTCTCTTTGCCATATTGATCGTTGTTTTTGGATTGTATTCGAAGCCGCTTATGACCTTTTTTACATGGGTTGCCAATGGTTTGCTTTAGGAGGTGGATGGACAAATGGTAAATTTATTTTCGGTTTTCTTTTTGATGATTACGATTGTGTCATCTATCGTGACGTTGTGCTCTTTGCCGCAGCAGTTCCGGGTGTCAACGCACAATAAACGGTTTTTGTTTTTCTATCTGTTGACGATCGTGGCGACGGTTGAATTTTTTCTTTCCGGAACGAATCTGATGAAACAGTTTTGCTTTTTTGAGATTATGACACTTGCCTCATTTGCGTATGTGCCCAATGATGAGAGTGAGTATGCGAAAAAGGCATCGTTTTCCTATTTGGCATACGGGATTGCCGGTGGACTTGTGATGCTGTACGGATTGATGATTTTGTATTATACATTTAGCAGCTGGGATCTTACGAGTATCCGCATGGCCTGGCAGTTTAACCGGAATGATCCGGGAGTTCAACGTAATCTTTATATTGCGGGGGCCTGCCTTTTGTTTGGCTATGGTGCAAAAGCCGGAATGTTTCCGTTCCATACCTGGCTGCCGGATACGTATACGGCGGCACCGCCGGTGGGAACGACTCTGCTCTCGGCACTTTTGTCAAAAACCGGAATTTACGGCACTATGCTGATTACAATTACTTTGTTTGAGGCAGATCGCTCGTGGAATGTCACACTTATGATTCTGGCACTCTGTACAATGTTTGTCGGAGGGGCATGTGCTATCTTTGCGACCGATATGAAGAAACTTCTTGCATATTCGTCCATGTCGCAGATTGGGTTTATTTTGTTTGGAATCAGTATATGTACATTTTCGCGGGAAACAACGGGCTATTATGGAATGATATTTCATACTGCGAATCATTCAATCTTTAAATTGATTCTATTTACTGTGGCCGGTGTAATCTTTGCGATGGCAGGTACGACCGATCTGAATCAGATCGGTGGTGTGATCCGTGAAAAATGGTATCTGAAGATCCCGGTTGCTGTCGCAGCCCTCGGCATGGGGGGAGTTCCACTGCTTTCGGGATATATCAGTAAAACGATGATGCATGAGAGTTTAATGGAAGTATCGCTCTTTCGGTTTATGATGCCCACAGCGGAGTGGATTTTCCTATTTTGTGGTGGATTGACAGTGGCTTATATGTTAAAATTGTTTGTGGCATTGTTTTGCAATAAAGTGGACGAACCGATTCAAACGACGAAGGAAAAAGGGCCGTCTATTCTCGTTCTGATCTGTTTATGGGTATTGGCAGCTATTGTCGTAACTGGCGGTATTATGGGACTTGTTTTGGAACCGGCATATTTTATTTCCTTTGAAACGTTAAAAGGAGCAATGATCTCCATCGTCATCGGAATCCTTATTTATGCTTTTGTAGTACGAAAAGCCGCTTTTTTGAAAAAAGAGGATGGCAGTTTTGTGTGCCGTGAAGTAATCCCGTCATGGTTTGGATTGGAAAATCTCGTTTATCGTCCATTTTTCCTGAAATTACTGCCGTTTTTAGGTGCCTTGTTTTCGCGTCTTTTTGACCGGCTTATCGACGGATTCGCGATTGGAATGATGAAGAGTGTACTGCGGCCGAAAAAACCGCATGTGAAACGCGAGCACCCATTGGCCTATGGACTTGGTCGGTTTGTGGATGGCATTAGCTATGTGGTTCAGGTGAAGATCCGGAAGAAACCGATGCCGAAACGGCATTCCTATGGGGATTTGTTTGCGGTTGGAAGCACCGAATTTTCGCGTACGACCCGGCTCGTATTTTACAGTGTGTCATTTGGATTGATGATGTTTGCCATCGGACTTATGGCAGCACTCATTTATCTGCTTAAGGTTATGTAGAAAGGAAGACAAAGATTATGAAATGGATACGTTTTACGTTGGAAACTCACACGGATGCGGTGGATATATTGAGTTATATGCTGGATGAAATTGGCGTCGAGGGAATCGAGATTGAGGATCACATCCCGCTTACGGAAGAGGAAAAGCGACAGATGTATGTGGATATTCTCCCGGATCCGGAGGAAAATGACGGTTCTGCCAAAGTGCATTTTTATATGGAACCGGAAAAGTGCAATCCGGATACGGTCATTATGCAGGTGCAGAATATTTTCCAAGAGATCAAAAGTTACACGAACATTGGAAAAGGGACAGTCAGTTTGTCGGAAACGGAGGACAAGGACTGGGTCAATAACTGGAAGACATTTTTCAAACCATTCCGCGCAGCCGACAATGTCGTGATCAAGCCAACATGGGAGACTACAAATGTAGAAGACTATGTGCCGGAAAAAGATGTTGTAGTCGAAATTGATCCGGGAATCGCGTTTGGAACGGGTACTCACGAGACGACAAAACTTTGCATCCAGGCGCTTTCTAAATGGGGCTGCAAAGACAAACGTATTTTTGACATCGGCTGCGGAAGTGGAATCCTTGCTATCGCTGCCTTGAAGTTAGGAGCTTCTTTTGCTTGTGCGACGGACATTGACGAAGTAGCGGTAGATGTCGCGGGCGAAAATATGGAGATCAATGGTCTGAAACCGGAGCAGTATCAATTGTATGCCGGCGACTTGATAGAAAATGTTGCAAAAGACCACTCTTATACGTTCAGTGCACCAACGGCGACGGAGCGTTCAGTCAACGGGAAGAAACTGAGTGAACTTGCCGGCGGCGGTTATGACATTGTCACCGCAAATATTCTGGCAGATGTTATCATCCCATTGTCAGCGGTCGTCCGCCCTCATATGGCAGAAAATGGAATCTTTATCTCGTCGGGGATCATTGATGAAAAGGCGGATGAAGTAGAGGCAGCACTTTTGCAGAATGGATTTACGATTTTGGAGAAGACATCCATCAAAGAGTGGGTATGTTTTGTTTGTAAATAGTTTGATATATGAGAGAAATAGGTTGTTGCACCGGGATGGTGCAATGACCTTGTTTTTTAAGGGCGTGTGCGGAGCCACCCCAGCCGTCGCAGCCCAAAACAGGAGCCGTCCCCCCCAAAAAAAAACAACTTCCCATGCAACATTTTCGCAACTTATGCATCAAATCTATAAAGAGAGGAGGAAGACGATGGAAGAAGAAAAAAAGAAATTGGTAAATCAGGCAAGAAAAGGCGACACACACGCATTTGCCAAACTTTACGAAGAAATTTATCCGGATTTGTACCGGTTTGCCTTTTGTATGGTAAAGCAGCCGTGGAAGGCGGAAGATGTCGTGAGTGATGCGGTACTCAAAGCATTTGAAAAGATACATACGTTAAAAAAGCCGGAGTCATTTCGCAGCTGGATATTTCAGATTACAGCTAATGAATGCAGGCTGCAGTACCGAAAGGAAAATCGAGTCGTTTATTTGCCGGAAGTAGTGGAAACAGGAATGCGGGAGTCAAACAATGCAACGACGGAAAATAATGTTTTGATCAAAGAATTGTTGATGCAGCTGGAGGAAAGAGAGCGCATGATCGTCGGATTAAGTATCTTTGGCGGATATAGCGGAAAAGAACTGGCTCAGTATTTTCATAAAAAAGAAGGCACGATCCGGTCGATCAAAAGCCGCGCACTCGGAAAATTGAAGCAGGCATGGGAATGCAGAAATGAGGGAAAATTATGACGGAAATAGAAAAGAATTTAAAGAAAATGGCGGATGAAATACCTGTTCCAGAGAAACTTTCACCGGAACAAATAGAAAAGAAATTAAAAAACAGTAGAAAAAAACCTCACAGATATGTGCGCGGCGTATGTGCAGCGGCAGCAGCGGTAATTGTAGTCGGAGCGGGCGTTATGATGTGGCAGAATCAGCAGAATCCGAAAACGATACTGTTACCAATAAAAAAAGAACAAACGGAAAACAGTGCAGACCAACAGGTGAAAATAGCCGAAGAACATAAGACCTATGAAGAAATCCGCAAATCCATTGATGATTACCTTACGGAAAAAGAGGAAATTACTGTGCTGGATGGTGATATGGCATATTCGTCTGCTACAGAAGCATATTCGTCTGCTACAGAAGATACAAGTCAGATGAAGACAAGCGGAAATAGTGTAAATGACTATACGAAAACAAACATACAGGTAGAAGGTATTGATGAAGCTGATATGGTAAAAACAGATGGAAAATACATTTATTCATATTATCGGGATGCGGTATCCAGTACCATTTCTATTGTGAAGGCAGAAGGAAAAGACAGTGCGCAAATCGGTAAAATAGTTCTTGCGGATGTACAAGTGCAGGCCTTGTATGTGCAGGACAGATGGCTTGTTGTATTGGCAGAGGATGAAAACACATCGTCAGATGATGCAAACGTTCAGACGCGCATTTATCTGTATGATGTCAGTAATCCGGAAAAACCGATCTGCCGCAGTAAGAACAGTCAGTCAGGATATTATAGTGATTCGCGTCTGACGGGAAATATATTGTACACGATTTCTGTGAAACGGGTGTACGAAGCAGAAAAAAAGACGGACAAAAAAGAATATATCCCGGAAGTGGGAGGTGAACTTCTTCCGGAAGACAATTTGTACTGCCCGAATCCCGGTATGTCCGCAGAATATCTGGTATTTCAAAGTATAGACCTTTCTCAAAGCGGGAAAACGATTGACAGCATGGCGGTACTTGGGGCAGAAGGAACGTATTATATGAGTGAAAAAAATATCTATGTTGCGACCGAGACAGATGCTTGGAGGAAAACAAAAATCAGCCGGTATTCGTATGAAAAAGGAACGATAAAATACGCTTGTGAAAAAGTCATCAATGGCACGATATTAAATCAGTTTTCGATGGATGAATACGAGGGGAATCTTCGTTTTGCTGCTACGACATATGACGACAACGGCAAAACCACGAATGGGCTTTACATCGTAGATTCGTCATTTAAAACCATTGGAAGTGTGAGCCGGCTGGCTCCCGGCGAGCGGATTTATTCGGCACGCTTTATGGGAGAGAGTGTGTATTTTGTGACATACCGGGAAACCGATCCGCTGTTTTTGGTGGACGTCAGTGACCCTGCAAACCCTGTCGTAAAAGACAAATTAAAGATACCGGGATTTTCCGATTATCTGCATCCGTTTGGAGAAAATATGCTGCTGGGAATCGGAAGCATACAGGATAAAGAGGGAAATTCGTATGTGAAACTTTCCATGTTTGACATTTCGAATCCGGAAAAAGTAAAAGAAATACACAGTAAAAAATTGGGGAAAAACACGGTGCAGAATATGGGAAGTGACCACAAAGAAATTGTGGTGGATGCAGAGAGAAACCGGATTGCATTTGGTGTCGAAAACTATGACGATACGACGGATTCGTTTTATGAGATTTTTTCCTATGATAAGCAAAAAGGATTTCAGAACATCGCCAAACTTTCGTTAGAAGAATCTTACAGCACTGAATCCAGAGGTCTGTATATCGGAGATTATTTTTATCTCTGCAAAACTTCTTCCGGTATTTGTGTTTACGATACAAAAAAATATAAAAAAATTCGTTCGATTGCCTATTAATATATCCTAAATTTCTTCCGATACATATTGTGACACAGAAGAAATTTAGGTTTAGGTGGTGAAAATTATGAGAGTCGATGCTTATATGCAGGTAAGTCAGCTTTATAAGGCAAACAAGCCAAAAGGGACAGCAAAAAAAACCACAGCCACAGCGACAGATTCTTTAGAAATTTCAGAATTTGGTAAAGATTACCAGATCGCGAAGAAGGCAGCAGCGGAATCACCGGATGTTCGTGCGGACAAAGTAAAAGATATTATGGAACGCATGAAAGCCGGAACATACAATGTTTCAATTGAGGACGTTGCAGCGAAGATGGCAGATCGCATACTCGGATAATAAATCTTTTTATTACGCGGGGATAAGTGACAGGAGGATGTTTTTTGGCGAGTTTAATGGAAGAGCTGATCGATACACTGGACAAGGAAGACCGGTTGTACACAGACTTAATTCCAATTCAGGAAGAGAAGATCCGGGCAGTCATTGCTAACGATCTTGACTCCCTCGCAGGATTGCAGGGGCAGGAACAGGTTCTTGTTGACCAGGTAGGAAATCTGGAAAACAAGAGGAAGCAGGTGACAGCAGATATTGCGACCGTTTTGGGAATGAAGCCGGATGAGATGAATCTGGAAAAATTGGTAAAAAAGTTAGGCAATCAGCCGAAGGAAAAAGAAGCATTAGAAAAGCTGCATGACCGTCTCAAGCGGACGATGGGACGCTTGCAGGAACTGAACCTCCAAAATAAGCAGCTTCTGACAGAAGCGCTGGAGATGGTTGAATTCAATATGAATGTGATAAGAAGTACACGGATGTCTTCAGGAAGCAGCAATTATTCAAGCAATGCCGCACAGGTCGATATAGGCGATTATGGCGCCGGCATGTTTGATGCGAAGCAATAGAAGAAACGGGCGGATCCGGCTCGTGGACATCGTGTACTTCTATTGTGTTATAGAATAAGTTGAGGAAAACGTTATGGGAAATTTATTTGCAAGTTTTAATACAGGAGTTTCGGGACTGCATTCCGCGCAGTCATCCCTTTATACGACCGCACATAACCTTGCGAATGCGACGACAGAAGGGTATTCGAGACAACAGGTTATCGTTACCGATGCCTTTTATTCGACCAGATACGGAGCTTATGCAAACCGGCTTCAGATCGGAAAAGGTACCGATATCGCGGAAATCCGTCAGGTGAGAAATACCTTTTTGGATGCACAGTATCGTGTGCAGGCGGGACGGCAGAGCTTTTATGAGGCACAGTATAAAGCCGTACAGGAAATTGAAGATTTGTTTGGAGAGATGGAAGGCGAAGAATTTATCACTTCCGTTACCGATTTGTGGAGTGCCGTTTCCAATCTGGCGCAGGAGCCGAATAACATTGTACTCCGTTCCGAACTGGTATCGACCGCTTCCAAGTTTACCGAGCGTGCCAATGCGCTTCGGGATCAGCTGGTTGAATATCAGACCAATATGAATCAGGAAGTAAAAAATCAGGTTGACCAGATCAATGACATCGTAGACCAGATCCGCCAGTACAATGAATTGATTCAGAAATACGAGGCGACCGGCGAGTCGGCAAACGATTACAGAGATTCCAGAAATCTTCTGTTAGATCAATTAAGTACCTATGTCAACGTGGAAAGTTATGAGGAAGTCGATGGAACCGTAAGCATTTACGCAGAGGGTCAGTTCTTGCTGGAGTCCAATGTTCAGCACCGCCTCACAACGGCAAACGAAAGTGAGACTTCCAAATTGTTGAAACCGGTCTGGGAGATGGGCGGCGATTTCTTCCTCCGTGGAGAATTGTCGTATTCCAGCGAAAATGACACCGATACCGGTTCCCTTCGTGGACTTTTGGTGGCAAGAGGAAAATCCAAGACAACCTATCTGGATATTCCACAGAAACCCGATGAATCCGATTATTTGGATGCAGATGGTAACTTGGACAGCAAAGCCTATTTCAATGCAACCGAAGAATATAATCGAAAAGTAGAAGAATATAACGAAAATGTACAGCCATCAATCGTCATGACGATTGAGGCAGAATTTGACCAGTTGATTCACGGAATTGCGACCATGGTAAATGATACCTTGTGTCCGAATAAAAAACTTACACTGGCAGATGGAACGACCATCACTGTGCTGGATACAGACAAGGCGCCGATCGGCGACGATGCCGATAAAACGATAGGAGCGGAACTTTTCGTGCGAAGAGAGACCAGCCGCTATACGGAAAAAACCGTGACAGTTCTTGATGATGACGGAAATCCGAAACCAGTTACTGTATACCAGTACAATGAGGAAGATCCGAATGACCATTATTCTTTATATACAACCGATCAGCTGGAGGTAAATCCGGAACTTTTACGTGATCCGTCGAAACTTCCGCTTAGTGCCAATGCTTCTTCCGGACATGTGGACGGTTATACCCTCGACCTTTGTCAGAAACTGCTGGCAAAATGGCAGGGAAAATTTGGTACGATGGATCCGAATTCCATGACAACATACAATTTCTGTGATTATTACGGAGCCATGGTAGGGCAGTTCTCTACCCTGGGAAATGTATGGAAAGGGATTATTGACAACCAGGAAACGACAGTACATTCGGTAGAATCTGCCAGACAAAAAGAGATGGGTGTCTCGACAGATGAAGAATTAGCAGATTTGATAAAATACCAGCAGTGTTATAATGCCTCTTCGCGTTATATCACGGTAGTGGATGAAATGATAGAACACTTGCTCACGCGTCTGTAGACGGTGACAAGAAAGGAGGACCAATATGGGAGCGACTTTTCAGGGGCTTGATATCGCAAAATCCGGAATGATGGCATACAATGCGTCGATGCAGACGGCAGCTCACAACCTGGCAAACGTAGGAACCAAAGGCTATTCCCGTCAGGTTGTTAAGACGGCGGCTCAGACAAGACACGTCAGTTCCATCAAAGTAGAGGGATCCGGAGTTTATGTACAAGGCATCGTAAGAGAGCATAATGATTATTACGATGTAAAATATTGCAAATCAAATGCAACCTATTATAAATACAACACGCACAGTTATTTTCTCAATGATGTGCAGAAAGTTCTTTATGCAAAGGACGAAAAACAGGCAGGTATCACAACCTCGTTTGATGAATTCTGTAAACGATTGACAGGAACTTCCACCGATGCGGGAAGTGAGACACGCCGAAAAGAAATCGTCTCTTATGCAGAAACATTTTCCGGTTTTGTGCAGGAGACAGCGACAAATCTGAAATCCTTGCAGGAAGAAGCAAATGAGAAAATCAAGACGACGGTAGAGCAGATCAATGCGATCGCCGAAAAGATTGCCTCACTCACAAAACAGATCAATACATTGGAAGCGTACCGTAATCCGGCACATGATCTGAGAGACCAGCGAAATGTTCTGATTGATCAATTGTCAGAATATTGCAATGTTGAAGTGAAAGAAAAAGAGCCGGCAGATGGTGTCGGCTTGAACCAGTACTATGTATATGTTGACGGTGCGATTCTTGTGGATACGCAGGAAGTCAATAAAATGCAAGTGACCGAACTGGATACGACAAAGAGTATCAATGATATCAGTGGTCTGTATCAGGTATCGTGGACCGACGGAACCCCGTTTTATCCGTATAGTGCAACACTGGGTGGTGAATTGCAGGCACTTTTCCAGGTGCGTGACGGTAACAACGCTACCACGTTAAAGGGAAAAGGCGACACGCTTACCAACGATGCGGACGGAAACCTTGTTCTTACAATGAAAAAAGCAAATATTAATAATGTGAACCTTCTTAATATCCCGGCACAGGATGGAGAGTTGACGATCAATAATTTCACGTATGCCTACGATCATTTCGATGTGAAGGTGGAAGACGATGGTTCCTTTACCTATCAGTTTACCTTGAAAAATAATATCAGTGCCAAACAGGCGACGATTTTAAATAATGCAGTCACAAGCGGCTATGAAGTGACCGTAGGAGACAGTGTGGATTACAAGGGAATCCCATATTATATGGCGCAGCTCAATGAATTTGTCCGTACGTATTCGCAGGAATTTAATGATGTTCATAAGAGCGGTTACGACGACTATGGCAATGCCGGCATTGATTTCTTCAATGCAACGGTGGCGGCAACCGGAGATAATTATATTTTCACCAGCAAGGTGGATGGAAAGGATCGCAGCTTTTCCTCTCTGGCTACACCGGATGCCAATGGAAGCTACACCGGAAGTTATTACTATATGACAGCGATGAATTTCTGCGTCAGCGATGCGGTTTCCCGCGACCCGAAACTGGTTGCCTGCAATGCCGAATCACTTCCGGGAAAATCCGAAAACCTGAATCTGAAAAAATTATCCGATTTGAAAGACGATTCCAAAATGTTCCTGCATGGAGCTCCGGATTCGTTCCTGCAATCATTGACCGCAGATGTCGGAGTGGATGGACAAAAAGCGGCATCGCTGGAAAAAAGCCAGCAAAATATCCGTGATGCGGTGGATATCCAGAGACAATCCATCTCCGGTGTTGATGAAGACGAAGAGACAGAAGGACTGCTGACATTCCAGCAGATGCTCTTTAACCAGTATAAAGTGCTTTCTGTAATGAATGAAGTGCTTGATAAATTGATCAATCAGACAGCAGTCTAGGAAGGATGTGACAACGTATGCGTATTACCAATAATATGATCCGAAGCAATACAATGCTTCATATTCAGAAAAACAAAGAGACGGCGAACGACTATTTCCAGCAGTATGCGTCTCAGAAAAAAATACAGAAACCTTCAGACAATCCAACGATTGCCGTACGTGCTCTGAAATATCGTACGACACTTGTAGAAATAAATCAGTATCTTTCCAACTGCGAACAGGCAGAAAACTGGATGGATGCGACCGAGGAACCATTGAAAAAAGCGGACAGTATCCTGGACACGATGATTGATTACGTCACACAGGCAGCCAATGGTACCAATAACGACAAAGACCGTTCTACGATTGCTGCGCAGCTGAAACAGTACTGCGAGTTTATTTACCAGCAGAATGCGAATATGGATTATGCCGGCCGCTATCTTTTTACCGGTTATCGCACCGATGTGCCTCTGCTTTTTGAAAAGGACAGTGCCAATGTGACTTACACGATGACCGAAGAGTTAAAGGTCAACAACATTCAGCGGTATAATTATGTATATGGACAGCCGGAATACGATGACAGCAAGAGTGCTTCCGATTATGCCAACGAGGCTTCTGAATATCTTGAGACACACCGCATTCAGCTTTCTTACGATAACTGCGACGAACGCGATGTGACAGTGACATATACAGATGCATCCGGAAAATCACAGACAATCACTGCAGTGACAAAAAGCATCGCAGATAATAAGACGTTTAATGAACAGTATCATCCGGCAGATGATGAAATATATTTTGTGCTGGAGACAGGAGAACTTGTATTTGGCGATGGTGTGTATGATTCCATCCGTGCCGGTTCGGATCTGGAAGTACAGTATTCGAAAACCAATTTTGAGAAAAATGATATCCGTCCGGAACATTATTTTGAATCTACAGCTGTAGACAATGTAACCGGAGAAACGAAAAATTATTTCAATATCAAAGAACAGAAAATCAATTATCAGATTAATTTCAGTCAGACCATCACGGTCAACACGCTTGGATGCAATGCGTTTGATACTTCTATCGGGCGTGCGGTAGATGACATTTATAATGTGATCAATAATCTGGATGTCATGGACCAGACACTGGCATCTATTCAAAAGCGAATTGACGACTGTGATCCAAACGATGCCGAAAAACTTGCTACATTACAGGAATTGTACGACCGCACCGAGACAGAAATCTCGCTGCAGAACACGGTACTGACCAATGCGTATACCCATTCGATCACGGTATTCCAGAATGCCAAAGATACGTTAAATGTGGCATTGGCAGAGCATGGTTCCCGATATAACCGCTTGAAAATGACATCAAGCAAGCTGGAGGTATTACAGACTGATACGAAAGAGTCGAAATCAGAAAACGAAGATGCAGATCTGGAGGAAGCTTATGTCAATTATACACAGGCAGATCTGTTATATCAGGCATCCTTGCAGGCAACGGCAAAAATTTTGGGAACCTCTCTTTTGAATTTTATCTGATAGCAGAATGGAGGAAATGATATGTTAGTAAAAACAAAATATTTTGGGGAAATCAATCTTTCAGAAGACAAAATCATTACGATGGAGCGAGGGATGTTTGGCTTCGAAGAATATAAAAAATATACCATCCTTTATGACAGCGAAAAGGAAGGAAGACCAAATGTTTCCTGGCTCCAGAGTGTAGAGGAACCGGGCCTGGCATTTCCGGTTATCAATCCGCTGGTAGTAAAAGAAGATTATAACCCGGTTGTAGAAGATGAACTTTTGAAGGGGCTTGGTGAGATCACGGAGGAAAATATTGTAATCCTTCTGCTACTTACCGTTCCGCAGGATGCGACACAGATGACTGCAAACCTGAAAGCACCGATCATTATCAATGCCGATACGAGAAAGGGAGCACAGGTTGTCGTAGAAAATGAAGAATACGAGATCAAATACAAGATTTACGATATTCTGAAAGGAAAAAAGGAGGCGTAAACGATGTTAGCACTGGCAAGAAAAGTAAACGAATCCATCGTGATCAATGACGATGTGGAAGTGACGGTTTTGGAAATCAAGGGTGACCAGGTTAAGATCGGTATCAATGCGCCAAAATCTGTCCCGATTTATCGAAAAGAATTATATGTCCAGATTCAGAAAGCCAATGAAGAGGCTATGAATTCGGCAGATCCAACTGCTTTGAATGAGTTATTCAAATAAGGTTAACTTTTCTAATGATTTTGCCGATATGTTCTTTAAGAAACGATGAATTTTGCATTAAGATACACATGGAGGTGTTTGAAAATGGAAATTGAAGCAATATCAAATGTAAATGCAAATTATGGTACCACAGAGGCTGTGCGTACGACACCAAAGACAACAACCGGGGGAAATGTGAATATTGAGTCACCGAATCCGACACTGGATGTACCACAGGTTCAGTCAGCAAATGCAAAGGGAAATGCTGGGCAGCAGGGAGGCAATAGCCAGCAGCAGAAAGAACATGCGGCAAGTGAAGCGTCGATTAATGATGCGGTATCGAAAGCGAATCTTAAGATGGAACATACAAGATGTGAATATTCTTATCATAAAGAGACAAACCGTGTGTCTATTAAAGTATTGAATGCCGACACAGATGAAGTGATCCGTGAGATCCCACCGGAAAAATCATTGGATATGTTGCAGAAGATGTGGGAAATGGCAGGAATCCTCGTAGACGAGAAGAGATAAGGAGGAGATAATATGGCAATTCGAATGAGTGGTCTGTCCTCAGGACTTGATACTGAAGCGATTGTAGGCGCCCTGATGTCAGCACAGAGTTTGAAAAAGACCAAGTTGACACAGGCAAAGACAAAACTAGAGTGGACACAGACCAAATGGAAGGAATTAAACACCAAATTATATAAGTTATACACAGAGCAGGTTTCCAAACTGCAGTTACAGACATCGTATATGACGAAAAAAGCGACGATCTCGGATGAGACGAAAGCGAAGATTACTGCGTCTGCAAAAGCAGTAAACGGAAGTTATACGATGGAAGTAAATAATATTGCGACAGCACAGTACCTTACGGGAAGCAAGATTAGTGCCAGCAGTGGTAGTACGAAGATGGTAGATTTGGACTCTTCGCTGTTAAACAAAGAAATAGAAGTTAAAGTGGGCGGTAAAACGACCAAATTTACGATTACGGAAGATACAACAATTGACAACGTTACAAGTGAGTTGAAAAAGGCGGGTTTGAACGCAAGTTTTGATACTGCGCAGAAACGTTTATTTATCAGCAGTAAAGATAGTGGTCTTGCTAATGCATTCTCGATTACTACTTCCGGAGTAAGTGATGCAGAAGTGACAGCAAGAAAGAATCTGCGGGACGCTGTTGGCTATGATAGTATGACGACAGCAAATAAAAAGATTGTAGATGATGCGATGAAAAAACTGGAGACATCCGGTGTTGATACGACAGAATATCAGGAAGCATTGGATGCGATTGCCGGAACAGTATTGAGCACTCGGACGGCAAAGGCAGAGGTAGCAGCATCTACTTATGTGAAAGCCAAACTGTATAGTGAAAATTATGCTTCTTATGAAGAAAAAGCAAAAGACAGTCTGAAATCTACTTACTTCACAGAAGATGGAGAAGTAAAAGATGAATTAAAGACCAAGTATGCGGCTGAATTTGACGCGTATACACAGGAAGATAAAGAAAAACTTGGTGTCGCAGATATGACACAGGAAGAATATATCGTTTGGCGAGCTAATCAGTTATACGATCAAGAAGTTGCCAAACAAGCAGACACTGACACAACAAGTTTTGTAAATAAACAGATCAGTTCCGATGAAGAGACAAAACTTGCAGTAAAAGAGGCTGCTTATGCCGGAAAGACGGAAGATGAGATCCGGGCGCTGGACAGCAGAGCATTGACGAAATATTATGGATCTGGCAATGATGCCGACTCACTTAATATTTCTGCGATTGAAGGCACTTCAACATTTAGTTCGGATAGTATTAAAAGTGATATTTCAGGGGTTGTGAGGGATTATGCGTCAGTCACTGATCGTACATATGCTTTGAATGGTTCTGCCTTGGCAGGCATTGGATTGGCAGATATTAAAGTTGATGATGCCGGCAATGTAACAGTAAATGGAAATGCAGATGGAAGTCTTCCGGATGATATGGGCTTGGTAAAGGCATCCGACAGTGAGATTCTTCTGAATGGGGCAAAGATGACATCGTCATCTTCTACCGTTTCGGTAAATGGATTGAGTATTGAGTTGACTGGACTTACAAAAGCCGGAGAACCGATTACATTCTCTGTATCCAGTGACACGGATGCGGTGTATAACACGATTAAGAAGTTTTTTACTGAGTACAATTCTCTCATGAAAGAAATGAATGAGTTGTACAATGCGGATACTGCAAAAGGATATGAGCCATTGACAAGTGAGCAGAAGAAAGATATGTCAGACGATGATATCAAATTGTGGGAAGATAAGATTAAAGATTCTTTACTTCGCGGAGATAGTTCATTGGGATCGGTTCGGAGTGCGATGCGAAATACCATGATGAGTCAGGTAACCTACAATGAAAAAACCTATTCGTTGGCAAGCTTTGGAATCTGTACATCTACAGATTATACAGAAGGCGGCTTGTATCATATCTATGGTGACAGTGACGACTCGGTATATGCTGACAAAGAGGATAAACTGAAGAAGGCGTTGGAGGAAGATCCGGATGCTGTAGTAAATGTACTTTCTGACATTTTTGGGAAACTTCGTAATACGATGAGTGACAAGATGGCGGGAAGCAAAGTCAGCAGTTCACAGACGTTTTATAGCGATATCAAGATGAAAGATGATATCAAGAACTATGAAAAACAGATTAAAGAATGGGAAACAAAACTGGCTGATATGGAAGATTCTTACTATAGTAAGTTTACAAAAATGGAAACTGCACTTGCAAAACTTCAATCTCAGCAAAACTCTTTATCTGGTTTGTTTGGAAATTAAGTAAAACAGAAGAATAAAAATTGGTGCAAGAGTATAAAGAATTTTCTTTATACTCTTGCGCTGAATCATCAGAACGGGAGGAGACTATGGATCAGAGAGCGATCAATGCATACCAGAAAAATGCAATTATGACAGCTTCCAAAGCAGAATTGACACTGATGCTTTACGATGGAGCGATTAAATTTTGCAACATAGCTTTGAGTGGGTTTGAAAATAAAGATTACGAAAAAATCAATACGAATCTGAAAAAGGCGCAGGCAATCATTACAGAGTTTCGGGCTACGTTGGATCACAAGTATCCGGTATGGGAAGATTTTGAAAGAGTTTATGATTATATTTACCGATGCCTGATAGACGCAAATATTCATAAAGATGAAGAAAAATTGCAGGAAGCACTCAAATACATCCGTGAAATGCGGGATACTTGGAAAGAAGTGATGCGCCTCAATAAAGCAGGCAAATAGTAAGGATGTGACAGGATGGCAAGAGAAGAAGTTTATGTCAATATGATGGTTGACACATTGGAACGAAAAAAAGTGATTTTGGAACAGCTTTTTCATCAGACCAAAGTGCAGGAGACACTTTTAAAAGATGAAGAGATGGATATGGACTCCTTTCAGCAAATGATTGATCTGAAAGGAGAAGAAATTGAAAAATTGAATCAGATGGATGAAGGATTTGATACGCTGTTTCACCATGTGGAAAAAGAAATCAATGAAAATCGTATGGCATATAAAAGCCAGATTCAGAAGATGCAGAAATTGATTAACGAAGTGTCAGAATTGGGGATTCAGATTCAAGCACTGGAACATCAAAATAGTGGACATTTTAAAGTTTACCTTGCCAATCAAAAACAAGCGGTAAAGAAGTTTCATACCAATAACCGTACAGCAGCAAGTTATTATCAAAACATGGCAAATTCCCATAAACCGGGAGATTCTTACTTTTTTAATGAAACAAAATAAAAAAAATAAAAAAGTTTATAAAAAAGGTTAAGTTTTGAAAAATGTCACCGATATATAGTATATCAGAAAGATAGTAACTAAAGTAGGGAAGCAGCTTTGGTGCAGGGCCCGCATCAAAGTCTTACTACTTTAGATATTATAAAAATCAAATTAAAAAATATCGGCAGGGAAGCCGATTTATATTCAAGGAGGAATGACTTATGATAGTACAACATAACATTACATCAATGAACGCTAACAGACAGTTAGGAATTGTAGGAGGCAATTTGGCAAAGGCTACTGAGAAACTTTCCAGTGGTTACAGAATCAACCGTGCAGCTGACGATGCAGCAGGTCTTGCTATTTCTGAGAAAATGCGTTCTCAGGTACGTGGTTTGAATCGTGCATCTGACAATGCTCAGGATGGTATTTCATTGATTCAGACAGCTGAAGGTGCTTTGGATCAGAAACATGCAATCTTGCAGAGAACTCGTGAGTTGGTAGTTCAGGCTTCCAACACCGCTGTATTGGATTCCGGCACAGCCGACGTTCAGAAAATCCAGGATGAGATTGATAAGTTGAAAGAAGAGTACAATCGTATCGATACTGATACAGAGTTCAACAAGAAAACACTCTTGGATGGTAAATATACTGGTTATCTTCAGGTTGGAGCTAACGAAGGTCAGGGTTACACATTGACAATCGGTGCTACAACATGGGAAGAAGTTACTCTTGATCAGAAAGATGGTCAGGCAAACTCTAAATTCATCACAAAGATTGATAATAAGATTACTGAAGTTTCTACACTTCGTAGCCAGTTGGGTGCTCAGCAGAACAAACTTGAGTATACAATTAAAGTGGATGATAACACAGCTGAAAACATGCAGTCAGCAGAATCTCGTATCCGTGATACAGATATGGCTGATGAAATGACAAGATTCTCGAAAGAGAGCATCTTGCAGCAGGCTGCTACTTCTATGCTTGCTCAGGCAAATCAGGCAAATCAGGGTGTTCTTTCACTTCTTCAGTAATTGATGTTTTGAATTCATTACAACAGAACAAGTTGTACGAACACATAGTTAAAGGGAGAATCCTGAGAGATTGGGGTTCTTCCTTTTTCGTATTTGAAAAAAGAGAGGGGAAGCGATATGGAGTTTTTGGATTCTTATTTTGAAGATGAAGTGCGGGAAGGGTTTTATGTTCCCAGTTTAATGAAACGAGCTTGGGCAGCGCAGATGGAACTTTTAGAAGTCGTACAGAATATATGTGACAAACATCAGATTCCGTTGTATGCGGAATGGGGAACTTTGCTTGGCGCTGTGCGCCATAAAGGAAGAATTCCGTGGGACGATGACATTGATATGTGCATGCTGCGTGAAGATTATGAAAAGTTTTCGAAGATAATCGATGCGGAACTCCCGGAAGACTGCTGGTTTATTGACTTTCACCGGACGAAAGATGTAAATCTTATGCTTGGCAGAGTGATGAATTCAAAGTTTCATGTCGTGGAAGGCGAGTTGTTGGAAAAATATCATGGATTTCCATATGTGGCGGGAATTGATATTTTCTGGCTGGATTCTCTTCCGGAAGATGATAGGATTTGTAGAAAATATCAAGAACAGATTAATTTGATCTATCGGGTGCTGCTCGCTTTGCAATATGAAGAATGCGCATCTAAGAAAATGACAAGGGATGAGATGGAATACCACATTTGTCAGGTGGAAAAGATGTGCGGAGTGTCTATTCGGCGAAATGCCTCTCTTCGAGAACAGCTCGCAGATCTTTTGGAAAAAAGGACTTGGGAAATGGGACGGCAGAAGAGTTCAGGGGAAATTACAAATGTGTATTTGTGGCGTAAAAATGCCTATTATCATCTGCCCCAAGAGGTATATCAGACGGAAACATATATTCCGTTTGAAAATACAAAGATTCGTGTGCCGGATCGTTATGAGGAGATACTGGCGAAAAAATATGGAGAAAACTGGAAAACGCCAATTCGAGTTGGTGGCCTGCATGATTATCCTTCTTATGCTAAGCAGCAGGAGTTTTTGAAGAATAATGAGGCGGGAGAATTGTTTGCTTATCATTTTTCGGCGGAAGAAATGAAAAAAGTTCAGGCAGAACGTGAGAAAAAAGTGACACTTCAGGAAGAAGTAAAGGCATTCCTTCCGTTATTTCAGGAAATCCATGCCGAGATTGGGAAAGCAATACAAAAAGCAGAATGGGACATGGTGCTTTCATTGTTGGAAGAGTGCCAAAATACGGCGATTCAAGTCGGAACACGTATTGAAGAAGAAAAGGGCGGAGAAAATGCAATTGTAAAAAAATGGGAAAACTACTGCGAGGTTGTATTTGGCATTCATCAGGAAATCTGCGAAGAAAACCGGAATGATACGGAGGCATTGGCAGACCGTGTTCAGAAACGGTTAAATGCGGTAGTTTTGGATATTGAAGTTCATCTGGATGAGTTAAAAGAAAAAAAGGAAATCGTATTTATCCCGTATAAGTCATCTCTTTGGCATGGGAACATGCAGAGAGCTTGGAAAGAGGCAGTGCAGCAGGAAGATACCGAAGTTTATGTAATCCCTGCGCCATATTATTATAAAGATGCTTATGGAAGGGCAAAAACGGAGAAAGTCTGTTATGAGACGGAAAATTATCCGGAAAATGTGATGATTACGAACTTTGAAGAGTATGATTTCCAGCTTCGCCATCCGGATAGAATTGTCATTCAGTGTCCCTATGATGAATATAATTATGGAATCACGATCCATCCGTTTTTCTATGCGAAAAATTTGGTAAAATATACGGAGGATCTTGTTTATATCCCGGGACTTTTGATGGATGAAGCAGGAGATGAGGGAGACAGGCAGAGATATAATTTGAAATCCTATTGCAATATGCCCGGAGTGGTTTATGCAGATCATGTAATCGTGCAGTCCGGGCAGATGCAGAAGGCGTATGTAGAACTTTTAACAGAATTTGCAGGAGAAGATACAAGGTCAATCTGGGAGAAGAAAATTTCTTTTTTTCCGGATAAGTTATAAGGTGTCAATTAACGTTAAAATCTGAGAAATAGGCATCAGGCGGTCATCGACTTCTTTAGCACGGTGATAGCGAAGGATATCGGTGGCAGTTTGCTGCATCGCCGGAAAAGCGCTTCTGGTCAATTGGTTTGCATAAATGACGATATTTACGCCATGGCTGCAAAATTCCTCTTCTGTGACAGTGTTGAAAGAAGTCGGAACGACGACAAGAGGAGTCGTTGAATCTTTTTTTCGAAATTCGTCACAAAAGGCAAAGATTTGCGAAGGATCCTGCTTGCGGCTGTGAATCATGATGGCATCAGCTCCGGCATCAACAAAGGCGGCAGCTCTTGTCAAGGCATCGTCTAATCCCTGTTCCAGAATGAGACTTTCGATGCGGGCAATGATCATAAAATCATCGGTCAGCTGAGTCTTTTTTCCGGCTCGGATTTTTTGACAAAAATGTTCAATCGTATCCTGAGTTTGTGGCACATCGGTTCCAAATAAAGAATTTTTTTTCAAACCGATTTTGTCTTCGATAATGATTGCAGATACCCCCATACGTTCCAAAGAACGGACAGTATATACAAAATGTTCAATCTGGCCGCCGGTATCACCGTCAAAGATAATGGGTTTTGTCGTTACTTCCATGACATCATCGATGGTTCGAAAACGCGAGGTCATGTCGACCAGCTCGATATCCGGTTTTCCTTTTACGGTGGAGTCGCACAGAGAAGAAATCCACATGGCATCAAACTGATCCAGTTCGCCCTCGTGCTCGACGACCGTTTTTTCCACGATAAGCCCGGTTAAGCCACTGTGGACTTCGAGGGCTTTTACGATAGGACGAATCTGAAGTAGCTGTTTTAAACGCTTTCTTCGAAATTCGGGCATTGCAAGTTTTTCGCGAATCTTATCGTCAATATGTTTCACATTTTCGTTGTAAGTGTAAGGCACATCGATAATCTGACCGCCATAGTGCGAGAGCAGACTTTCAACATTTGCACGAATTGCCTTAAGCGGACCGTAATTCCAGTTATCCCCGTGGACGATATAGTCAGGGCGATAGGTGTCTACAATCTCATCATACATGACATCTTTTTGAATAACGACGCGGCTTACACCGGGAAGTGTACGAATTAACTCCATTCGTTTTTCAAAAGGAATGGTGGGAAACTGGTTGTAACGGATCATTGCTTCATCAGACAAAACTCCCACAATCACTTCACCGTATTTCAGCGCTTCATGTATAATATTGAGATGTCCTTCATGAATGACATCTGTTGTAAAACAAGTGTATACAATTTTCATGCGATTATCCCTCACTTTTCTAGTCTGGTAAATGGTCTATAAAAAGTATAACATATTAGAAGATGTTTGGGGATATCTTTTTTGAAAAAGATGAAATTTGTCTTTCTTTTTGAAAAGAGGTAGTGTAAAATTAGTAATAGTTAGAAATGAGTAGGAGAGGAATGAGTTTCATGGCGATAAAGCGAAATATTCTGTTAAATCCCGGACCATCCACTACGACCGATACGGTGAAGATGGCGCAGGTGGTTCCGGATATCTGTCCGCGAGAGGAAGAATTTGGAAATATTATGAAAGAAATGCGGAGTGATCTTGTACGGATCGTACATGGAGATCCACAAGAGTATACCGCCGTTCTTTTCTGTGGATCGGGGACGATCAATATTGATGTCTGTCTGAATTCACTTCTGCCGGAGGGAAAGAAAATACTGGTTGTGAATAATGGTGCTTACAGTGCAAGAGCAGTAGAAATCTGTGAAGCCTATGGACTGGATGTCATTGATCTGCAGTTTTCGCCGGAAATGCTTCCGGATCTGGAACTTGTGGAGAAGACATTACGGGAGAACCCGGAAATTGCGCTTGTACATACGACACACAATGAAACGGGTACGGGCATTCTCAATCCAATCCGGGAGATTGGAGCGTTAGCACATAAGTACAATGCGGTATTTACGGTGGACACGACCTCTACGTATGCGATGCGCCCGATTCATGTACACGACGATAACATCGACTTTTGTATGGCTTCCGCTCAAAAGGGCTTGATGTCGATGACGGGACTTTCTTTTATCGTGGGACGAAAAGATATCATCGAAAAGTCCGCTGCCTATCCAAAGAGGTCGTATTACTGCAATCTGTTTTTGCAATATAACTTTTTTGAAAAGACAGGGCAGATGCACTTTACCCCGCCGGTACAGACAATCTATGCCACGAGACAGGCACTCAAAGAATATTTTGCGGAGGGCGAAGAAAATAAATGGAAACGCCATACGAGAGTATTTGAAGCGATTCATAAGGGATTGGAGCAGCTTGGGTTCCAGGATGTGATCAAACGAGAATGGCAGGCAGGACTTGTTGTCTGCATTCGCTATCCAGATGACAAAAACTGGAATTTCAATAAAATTCATGATTACTGTTTTGAACGCGGATTTACGATTTATCCGGGAAAAATTTCTGATATGGATACCTTTCGGCTGTGCGCCCTCGGTGCTATTGACCAAAAGGACATTGAGGATTTCTTTGTCGTGCTGGAAGAAGCATTGAGACATTATGGGGTAGCGATTCCGGCGAAATATGATTAGAGAAACGATAACAAAAGGAGAAGACGATATGCTGAAGATACGACGAGCTGTATGCGACGATATTCCTAATATTATGAACTTTATGGATGAACATTGGAAACCGGGAAATATCCTTGCCAAAGACCGGGATTTTTTTGAATGGCAGTTTGTCGAGGACGGGAAAGTGAATATGTTCATTGGAATTGATGAGGAAGAGGGAAAAATCTATGGAATGATGGGAGCCATTATTTATAATCATAAAGCAAACCCGGATATATCCGGATGTGCGTGGAAGACGATTAAAAGTGAAAGGCCGATGCTTGGAATGGAATTGTTAGATTTTATGTGTGAACAGTTACATTGCCGTTATGCGTGCTCGGCAGGGTTAAGTGAAAAGGCTGTCAAAATCAATGAATTACTGGGGCGAATCCCTATTTCAATGGATCATTATTACCGCTTGGCAGACAAAAAAACATATCAGATTGCGTCGATAACAAAGAAGATCATCCCCAAAGCAAAAAATACAGGATATTCGATTGTAAAGATTTCCTCTGTGGAAGAAATGAAAAAAGTTATTCGGGAAGAGAAACTTGATAATGCAATACTTAGCAAGGACTATATTTATATTGACAGACGCTATTTTCGACATCCGGTTTATCAATATGATGTTTGGAAAATTCTAGATAATAGAGAAGAGTCACGTTCTGTTTTTGTTACAAGAGAAGAAAAACGGGGAATGGATAAAATTTGCAAGATTATTGATTTTTACGGGCATATGGAAGATCTTATAGAGATAACCGCCGCCTTGGACAAATTGATAAAAGAGCGGGAATACGAATTTATTGATGTATATTCATATGGTGTGCCAACGGATATCTATGAAAAGGCAGGATTTGTATGCTGTAATGAAGACGATGAAAATATAATCCCAAATTATTTTCATCCATTTGTAAGAAAAAATATATCATTGCGAATGATGGATCCTTTGCTGCCGGGCTTACGGTTGTTCCGCGGGGATGGTGATCAAGACAGGCCTTGTTGAGGCAGGGGAGAAGTTGGGAAGGAAAACTAAAGAAAATATCAAATTTGGTCGATATAAGAACATATAATGATTGCAAGGATAGCAAGTTTCAGTGCATGGATGCAGATATAATTTGTTTAGAATGTAGAAAAGCTATATCTTGGAGGATGTAGCTTTTTTGGAGGTAAAATGGATAAAAATTATTTGATTGCCGGGGGGTCTTCCGGGATTGGGAAGGCATGTGCCAGACAACTTGTATCATCGGAGGCAAATGTTGTTTTGGTTTCAGGAAATGAGGAAAAACTGCAAAAAGTATGCGAGGAGTTAGGAAAACGTGCCTCGTATATAGTATGTGATCTGAGTGATTTAAATAATGCGTCGGACGTTTTTACAGAAACGCAAAAGCGAGAAATTATATTTGACGGAATGATCTATTCTGCCGGTGTGGCGAATCCGATGCCGATCATATGTGAGGAAGCAGAAAATGTTCAAAATATGATGAATGTGAATTGCTTATCTTTTCTCATGCTTGGCAAGGAATTTTTTAATCGAAAAAATTCTAAAAAAGGATCAGCTATTGTTGCAATTTCTTCTTTGGCGGTTGAATATCCGGCAAAAGGACAAAGTGTTTATGCGGCATCGAAAGCAGCATTAAATATGGTTGTTAAGATTATGGCAAAAGAATTTGTACGAAGGAAGATACGTGTAAATTCTATTATGCCATCGTATGTAGACACGCCGATGATACATGACACTACAAAAGCATTTATGGATAATGGTGTGGAAAATCTGCCACTGGGCGTGATTGATCCGGTGCAAATAGCAACCTTGGCAGAATTTTTGTTATCCGACAACGCTCAATATATGACGGGAGCATCAATTCCGGTTTCGGCAGGAATTTAAAAATGAATTAACAAAAAGGAGATTATTAGAATGACAGAAAAAGAAAAATTGGAATTAGCAGAAGAGATTATGGATGTAGAGGAAGATACTTTAAGTATGGATACGCTACTTGATGATATAGATGAATGGGACTCTTTGAGCGCGCTGACCTTGATCGTTGAATCAAAGAAAAGATGGGGCAAAGTAATAACAACTGAGATTATTGATGAATTAAAAACGGTTTCGGATTTATGCGAGTTGTTTGAGGCATAATTTCATAGACGGCTATTAGTGTTAGAAAGGTACTTAGATATGGAAAGTAGTATTAAAAATATTGAAATTATTGGTATAGAGGCTGCTGTACCTTGTAATGAAGTAGATAACGCATTGTATATTTCTCAGATTGCCAACCGGCGAATAAAAAAACAAATTGAATTAACCGGCGTAAAAAAACGTAGGGTAACTGTTGGAGAACAAAAGGCATCCGATCTTGCGGCAGAAGCAGCAAAAAAATTAATGCAGCAGCTGGAGTGGGATGGAGATATGGTCGACGTTTTGATATTTGTTACGCAGTCAGCTGATTTAGAAAGACCTTCTACTGCATTTTTGATTCAAAACAGGTTGAAATTATCCAAAAAATGTATGGTTTATGATATTAATTTTGGGTGCGACGGAACAATCGTTGGATTGATTACCATTGGAAATATATTGCAGAATATAAAAGGAAAAGGATTGCTCCTTGTAGGAGAAAGCAATGCAATTGCAGGAAAGGACATAAACCGTAATGCTTTGCTGGAGGGCGATGCGGCTGCGGCAATTGCATTACAATATTCAGAAGAGCAAAAAGAAATAAAATATGCACAGTTCAGTGATGGAAGCCGGGCAAATCTCTTATATAAACCATTTGGGAAACCTGGGGTCATGGATGGAAATGCAGTATTGCTTTTTGGGATTAGTGATGTTGCAGAGAGTGTTAAAACATTTGTACAGGAAAAATTGACAAGCGTGGATGATGTGGATTATTTTGTGTTTCATCAGGCACAGAAACTGATTGTTGATGGAATTGTGCAGGAAGCGGGCATACCGGCAGAAAAAGTATTATATTCCTGTGAAAATTATGGAAATACTTCATCAGCATCGGTTCCATTGACATTATGCAGTGAGTTGGGTGAGAGTCAGGATGATGAAAAAATCAAAGTGTTATTGTGTGGTTATGGAATAGGTCTTTCCTGGGGGATTTTGTATACAGAGATTGAAAAGAAATGTATTCTTCCAGTGATTGAAACGGATTATGTTTATAATGACAGAGATCAATTTAATATATAATAAAGGAGATAGCGTTATGACTAGAGAAGAAAAATTAGAAGTAATCGCAGATATTTTAGAGGTTGAAGAAGTAGAAGAGGATAACGTATTGGAAGATTTTGAAACGTGGGATTCCATAGCAGTATTATCCGTTATTTCTGTAATAACAGAAGAGACAGGATTATTTCCTCATGCAAATGAAATAAAAAAATTCAAGACAGTTTCGGATATTATGAAAGCAATAGGAGATTGATGTGAAAAATTATATCGTTATAGGTGCAACTTCAGGAATTGGGGAGGTTTGTGCCAAAAAACTTTCAGGAAAAGATAATACTTTAGTTATTGTCGGACGGAACGAAGAGAAGCTTGATTGGTTGAAAAATACTCTGAGTGGGAATATTATTCCGGTACAATATGATTTGTCAGATCTTTATAATATAAAAGAAATATATAACGTTTGTAAAACACAGTCAATTAAACTGGATGGCATGGTATATTCAGCTGGTGTTGATGGAACATGGCCGATAAAAGTAAATTCGATTAATAAAATGAGAAAAATGATGGATATCAATTGTTTTGCTTTTGTTGAACTTGCGAGAATGTTTTATAGCGGTCGTATTTCCAATGAGGGGGCATCTATTGTTGCTATTTCGTCAATCGCAAGTTTAACAATGGAACCGGGAATGGTGTCCTACAGTGCCTCAAAAGCAGCTTTGAATGCAGTGGTAAAGACAATGGCAAAAGAATTTATTCGAAGAAAGATACGGGTAAATGCTGTTCTTCCGGCTGGAGTATCGACTCCTATGGCTGAAATGAAAGGTGAATTATTATCTGAAGTTCAAAAAGTACAGGAAGGGCAGGAAAAAAGTGATGTGCATGGTCTGGGAATGATACCGCCTGAGCAGGTGGCAGAACAAGTTGAATTTCTTTTGTCAGATAAATCGGCTTTTAAAACAGGAGAATTTGAAGTTTTGAGTGCAGGTACATGGTATTGATAATAAAGTAATAAAGAAGGAAAAATTATGGTATTAAAAGAAATTAATGAAAAAATCAAGGAAATTAGAAGGCAGAATAGAACATGTCTATCAAATATTGTTTACAGTAAACTGAATAAAGAGGAAGATTATTCCGTGACCTGTTTAGAAAATGCGATAGCTGTTTTGGTTAAAGAGAGAAATAGAACCAGTGTCTTTTATGCGGCAAGTGATAAAGAAAATTTAAAAAAGTTATTGTTGGCGCTTCCCGAAGAGACATATATTGAGCGTTTCCATGAAGAAATAGAAGATGAATTGTGTGAAGTGTTTGAAGAAGGACGGTATAAAAAATATGCTGAGTATGTCAGAGTCACTACTACATATCTGAACAATCCATATGAGGTTACCGAAAAAGGAAGGCGTGCTATTTTGCAGGAGATGTATGATCCGGCACAGGGAGAGTTCCCACAGGAGAAAGATGCAGAAGAAATTTATCAGTTATGTCTTAAAAATTTTGATCCGGTAATAGATGATGTTTTTTCAATAGAAGAATGGCGGAAAGCAATAGTCAATAAGGAGTGTCTTGTTGTAAAGGAAAATGGTAAAATAATTACTATATACAAATGGTGCATGGAAGGAAAAAAGTTATATAGTAATTTGGTTATCAATTTAGGAACGGCAAATTTATTATATAATCTGGAACGCAGTATTTTTGAAAAATACTGGGAAGAAGGCATGCGTACAGCCTATGCCTGGATTAATATATCGAATAAGAAGGCTTTGAAACGAGGACCTAAATATGAACATGATATTATAAAATCTAAAAAATTGTTATATGATACTATTTATAAAAAACAGTAAAGGAGAACAAATATTATGGAAGAAAAAATTTATGCAATTTTAACAGATATCAGACCGGAATTTGATTTTAAAGAAAGTGATAATTTTGTAGAGGATGGCTTTTTGGATTCATTTGATGTTGTGACGCTGGTTTCTGAGATTGAAGAAAAGTTTGACGTTATTGTGGATGGTATGGACGTGATGCCGGAGAATTTTGAAACAGTGGCAGCAATATGTGAATTGATTGAAAGAAGTGATAAAAAAGCATGAAAACGACATTTACCGGAAAAAGAATTACAGGTGTTCTGACTATTTTGCCGGAACAGGAATACATTTATGAGGATGAAATAGCAAAGGAACCAGAGGAAAACCGAAGATTAAAGCGTTTAAAGAGAATCATGGGGTATGGAAAAAGAAGAAGAGCCAAAGAGACAACGACGGTTTCTGATATGATTCTTTATGGAGCCAAAAAACTTATTCAGGAAGGAAAAATCAAAAAAGAAGAGATTGGGGCAGTTGTTGTAGTCACACTCTCTCCGGATTATTTTTGTCCTACCGTTAGCGCGATTGTCCAGGGAGAATTGGGACTAACGGATGATGTTTTGTGTGTTGATATTCCACAGGCGTGTGCCGGATATGTTGTTGGTCTGATGCAGAGCTTTATGCTGTTAGAGCATATGGAAGGAAAAAAAGTTCTTTTATGTACGGGAGAGACGTTTTGCCGAGGAAACAAAGAAAAACAGGAACCACCATATTACAGAGCACCTTTTGGCGGGGATGCAGCCAATATTACAATTGTGGAAAATGGCGGGCAAGATAAAATATGTTATGAATTTCATCAGGATGGATCACAGAGAAAATGTCTAGTGATTCCTGACGGAGCATTTCGTAATCCTATGACAGTAGAACAGATTCAGAATCAGATTGTCAGAATGCCGCTAACAGGCGTTGTTATGGATGGCTCTACGGTATTTAATTTTGCGCAAAAAGAGGTTCCGATTCTAGTTGACAGTTTGACAAAGATGGCAGAAACGACCAAAGAAGATATAGACTGGTTTTTATTCCATCAGCCCAATAAATTTATGCTTCAAAAACTGGCAGAACGTATTGGGGTTCCTTTTGAAAAGATGCCGATGGATATCGTGGAAAAATTTGGAAATTCAAATTCTGCTACGATTCCCACAGCGATCACGGCAGACTTAAAAGAAGAAATGCTTAATAAAGAATCGTTGTGCTGCCTGGCAGGATTTGGAGCAGGTGTTGCCTGGGCAGGGATTATTATGAAAATGGGAAACATGGATTTTTGCGATACGATCATTTCGGACTTGTAAAAATCATAACAAGATGAAAATGTTGGAGGTGTAGAAATGAAAAATTCAGTACTTTGTTACCTGGAAGAAACGGCGGCAAGACTGCCGGATAAAGTAGCTTTTTTTGATGCAGAGGGAGAAATAACCTTTGAGCAGCTTCGAAAAAGCGCTGTGGATATAGCCTTTGCCATTCAGGAAAAGGTAGGGGGAAGAAGAAACCCTATTTTAACGTATATACCGAAGTCGGTAAAAAATATTACTGCTTTCATGGGGATTTTGTACAGTGGGAATTTTTACACACCGACAGAAGTGCGTTTTCCTGAAGAAAAGGTGAGAAGCATTGTAGAGACATTGCATCCGGCGGCTATTCTTGTTGATACAAAATCCAAAGAAAAACTGTGTGGGTATGAATGGACGAAAGACATATGTCTGATCAATGTGGATGAAGTCGCAAAAAGCGGCCGTTACGAGGAAAGCCATGAATTGGCAGAGAAGATCCTTGACGTTGATCCGGTATATACATTTTTTACATCAGGATCTACCGGCACACCAAAAGGCGTCATCATCAATAATCATAATGTAATTGATTATACCGACTGGGCTGTGAAAACATTTCCGATTAATGAAAATACAATTATGGGAAATCAGTCCCCGTTTTATTTTGATATTTCTACACAGGATATTTATACGACATTAAAAACCGGGGCAACACTGGGAATCATCCCGCCGATGTATTTTGCATTTCCGGCGAAAGCACTTCAGTTTATCAATGAAAGGAAGATCAATTTCCTGTATTGGGTTCCATCGGCGTTTGTATCGATTGCAAATTATGATCTGTTAAAATCGATTCCGCTCAATAATGTGGAACTGATCATGTTTGGTGGAGAAGTAATGCCGGTAAAACAATTAAATTATTGGAAAAAGTATCTTCCCAATCTGAAAACCATTGCAAACGTGTATGGACCGACCGAGGCAACCGTAAACTGCACGTATTATATCGTTGACCGGGAATTTTCGGATTCAGAGGTGCTGCCGTTGGGAAAAGCCTGTGAAAATACAGGGTTACTGGTTTTGGATGAGGATAATAATATCATCGATTCATCGAAAGTAAATGAACTTGGTGAATTATGTGTATACGGAAGTTCTTTGTCTGCCGGATATTGGGATGATGAAGAAAAAACAAAAGAAAAATATATTGACAATCCAACCAATCCGTATTATAAGGAGAAAATGTATCTGACGGGGGATCTTGTGTATTATAACGAGCGGGGTGAATTGGTGTTTGCCGGTCGTAAAGACTTTCAGATCAAGCATTCCGGATACCGTATTGAATTAGGAGAAATTGAGTCGGCTGCGATGGGGGAACAGAGAGTTTCCGTCGTATGTGCATCATATGATAAAAAAGAAAAACAAATTGTGTTATTTTATCAAGGAGATATTGAGGAGGAAGCATTAAAAGAATATTTGCTGACAATTATCCCCAAATACATGGTGCCTACGGTATATATTTCACTCAAGAAATTTCCATACAATGACAATGGCAAAATAGATCGGAAGAAACTGGAGAAAGATTATTTATCTTAGGAAAATCCTGTCGGATGAAAAGTGAGGTATCGGCGAATGAAAGGCAATATAAAAAACATTGAAATTACTGGAATACAGGCGGCTGTGCCATGTAATGAAGTGGACAATATGCAATATATTTCACAACTTTCAAATCATCGAATTAAGAAACAAATCGAATTGACTGGCATAAAGAAAAGAAGAGTTACATTGGAAAAGCAAAAAGCATCGGATCTGGCTACAGAAGCAGCAAAAAAATTGATGAAGACTTTGAAATGGAAGGAAACTGAGGTGGAGGTACTTATATTTGTTACACAGTCTCCGGATCTGCAGCGGCCGTCTACTGCTTTTTTGATTCAGAATCGCTTGGGCTTATCCTCAAAATGCATGGTTTATGATATTAATTTTGGATGTAATGGCACGATAGTAGGGCTCATTACATTAGGAAGTATATTGCAGACAACAAAAGGGAAAGGGCTATTATTACTTGGGGAAAGTAATGCGTTGGAAGATGGTACTTCGATAAATCAAAATAGTTTACTGAGAGGCGACGCGGCAGCGGCAATCGCATTGCAGTATACGGAAAAAGAAACGGAAATAAACTTTGAACAATTTAGTGATGGAAGCAGAGCAAATTTGTTATACAAAACATTTGAAAATCCTGGATTTATGGATGGAAATGGTGTATTTATTTTTGGAATCAGCGATGTTGTCAAAAGTGTAAAAATGTTTATGGAACGTGAAAAAATTACAATGGAGCAAGTGGATTATTTCGTTTTCCATCAGGCACAAAAAATGATTGTCGAGGGAATTTCACAAGAAATAGGAATCCCGCAGGAAAAAGTATTGCATTCCTGTGAAAATTTTGGTAATACATCTTCGGCATCCATTCCATTGACAATGTGCAGTGAACTTGGTGAGCGTGATCAGACAGGAAAAATAAAGGTTCTTTTATGCGGATATGGGATAGGACTTTCATGGGGGATTATTTATACAACCATTGAAAAAGAAAGTATATATCCATTGATGGAAACAGATTATATATATGATGACAGAAAAAAATTTTATGAAGCATAAGGAGATGTAATGATGACAAGAGAAGAAAAATTGGAAGCAATATCAGATATATTAGAAGAGGATATCCAGGAAGATCGTGTTCTTGCAGAGTTTGACACATGGGATTCTATTGCGATATTGTCTGTTGTTGCATTAATATCAGAGGAAACCGGCGAATTTCCACGAGCAAGTGAAATTAAAAGTTTTCAGACCGTTTCCGATATTATGAATGCTTTAGGAGAGTAGTGATTGGATGAGCGAATTAAATGGAAAACATATTTTAATTGTTGGAGCTTCGGAAGGAATCGGATTGGAAACAGCTAAAGAATGTGCGAGACGAGGCGCAAGGCTTTCGCTTGTTGCCCGAAGTGAACAAATTAAAGATATTGTGCGTGAGTTGACGGAATCCCAAAAACATGCGGGATTTTGTTTTGATATGTCAGACATTGAGAAAATCAATCAATTTATAGGCGAACTGGTGGATATGCGGGGGGCATTGGATGGCGTGGTTTATTGTGTGGGGCCACAATGCGTAAGACCTTTGAAAATGCTGAAACCGGAGATTGTAAGGCAGACAATGGAAATAGGATTTGGAGCTTATATTGAATTAGTAAGATCGGTTGTGAAAAAAGGAAATTATAATCAACCGATGAGCATCGTGTCTATTTCCTCTATTGCGGCACAAATTGGAAATCCTGCAAAAACGGTGTATGCGGCAATGAAAGCTGCGACAGATGCCGCAATTCGCTGTTTGGCTGTGGAATTGGCTCCGAAAGGAATTCGCTTAAATTCGGTTAAACCGGGAATGGTTGCTACAAAGCGACTGGAAGAATTACAAAATTTGGTAGGTTCTTCCCAGCAATTAAAAGAAACTGAGGCGAGACAGTATCTTGGAATTTCGGAAGCAACGGACATTGCAAACACGATATGTTTTTTGTTGAGTGAAGATGCAAAAACGATTAGCGGCACGAGCATGGATGTTTCCGGCGGATTTATGACATCTTGAGAATTGGAGGGTAACAGAATGCAAGACAAAATAGTAACGATTGTTCAAACAGCAATTAATGAAGTAAATGAGGATGCAGACGAAAAATTGGAATACGCAAAAGATACAGCATTGTTTGGCAAAAATGGGGGGATAGATTCCTTCTCTTTTGTAACGCTGATATCCAGCATCGAAGAACAGATACAGGAGCAGTTTGACAAAGAAATCTATTTGGTATCTGAACAGGTCTATGAAAAGAAATATAATCCTTTTGCAACAATAGGATCTTTGGAGGAATATATATTAGAAAAATTACAGGAGGAAGCATAATTGGCATATATTCAACTGAAAGATATCAGAATCGCAGGGATTGCAACAGCGGTGCCGAAACAAACTATAAATAATAAAGATTTAATAGCAGAATTTGGTGAGAAACGTATTAATAGATTTATTCGGACAACGGGAGTTTTAGAGAGAAGAGTAGCATCTGAATATCAGACAGCATCCGATCTTGGAGTGGCAGCAACCGAAGAATTATTTAAGAAAAAAGGGATTGATAAAAAAACAATTGGTGCTTTGGTATTTGCTTCTCATGGACCAGATTATAAAAGACCTGCGACGGCTCATGTAATACAAAAAAGATTGGAGTTATCTGAGCAGTGTGCTTGTTTTGATATCTCTCTGGGATGCTCAGCTTTTGTATATGGGATTCAGATATTAGGTGGACTGATGCAGACCTCGGATATTGAAAAGGCATTGCTGATCGTGGGTGATACAAACTCTAAATTGATAAATCCGAAAGATGAGTCGATGGTGCTGTTGGCCGGCGATGCGGGATCTGCTGTTTTATTGGAAAAGAAAAATGGGTCTCAAATTTCTGCGGAATTAGTGAGCAATGGGGAAAAATATAAAACAGTTATTGTGCCTGCAGGTGGAATGCGAAATTTACATGCCGGTCATCGGGAAATGAAGTTTGATGATGGGTACGACCGAACGTTATATAATTTATTCATGGATGGCTTTGGTGTATTTCAATATACTATCCGAGAAGTGCCGCGTATTTTAAAAGATTTTGTGGCAAAGGAAAAGAAAGAAATGGGCGACTACGATTATTATGTCATGCATCAGGCAAACCAATACATTTTGCAGCAATTGTCGAAGAGAGCGAAAATGCCTTCGGAAAAAATGCTGTATTCCATTCAAGAATTTGGTAACACTTCATCGGCGTCTGTTCCATTAACGTTGTGTAAATGTTTTGGCGAAGAAGCAGAGGGAGAAATAGCTGTTTTAATGAGCGGATTTGGAGTAGGGTTGTCATGCGGTGTTATGAGTGCCAATATAAATAAAAAGGATATACTGCCATTGATTGAATCGGATGATTATTTTGAAGAGGGAATTATTAATAATCCAGAGGATTGGCAGGTAGAGCGAGAGGAGATGTAAAAGAATGTTATTAGGAAAAATAATGGAACGCATCGAGCAAAATAAGGAAAAGACAGCGATTATTACAGACGATAAATCTTTTACATATGCCGAACTATTAGAGTATTATGAGTATTATACAGATTTTTTGACAAATATACCACAGGGAAGTGTCGTTGCTGTGCGTGGAGAATTTGACGTAGAGACAATAGGTTTGATGCTTACATTGATGGAGAAACGATGTATTTATGTTCCAATTTCAAAGGCAGTTGTCGATGTTAATTATTATCAGAAAACGTCACGGACAGAGTTTTTTATAGATATGGATGAAAAGAATTTAGTAACGCTGCAGGAAAAATCACAGCATCCATTATATGAAAAATTACGACAGATAAAGCATCCTGGCATTGTATTTTTTTCCTCAGGTACGACTGGAAAACCGAAAGCAGCAGTACATGATCTGATGCCTTATATTCATCGATTTGAGGAACCTGGAAAGACATTGCGCTCTATGGCATTTTTACTGTTTGATCATGCAGGTGGATTTAATACAGTTATGCACTCTATTTCCAATGCAGGATTGATGGTAACGTTGACAAAGAGAACGCCGGATGAAGTTTGTCGGGCGATTGAAAAAAATAAGCTGGAATTATTACCTACGTCACCGACATTTTTACATATGTTGCTTTTGGGACGTTATTATGAAAAATATGATCTTAGCAGTTTAAAGATTATTTCTTATGGAACCGAACCAATGCCGGCTTCAACGCTTGTAAGAATGCATCAACTTTTTCCAAATGTAAAAATGAAACAGACGTATGGATTGACTGAATTAGGAGCGATTCGTACCAAATCAAAGGCGTCAGATTCTCTTTGGATGAAAATGGGTGGAGATGCACATCATCAGACAAAAGTGGTTGATGGAATTCTATATATAAAGTCTGACATGGCAATGCTTGGATATCTTAATGCGGAGGCTCCCTTTGATGAAGAAGGCTGGTACAATACAGGAGATCATGTAGAAGTAGATGGGGATTATTTTTTGATCCAGGGAAGAGCCTGCGAACGAATTAATGTGGGCGGCGAAAAGGTGTATCCGGCAGAAGTAGAAAGTGTGCTATTATCGATTGAAGGAGTTGCAGATGCTGCTGTAGTGGGAACTCCGAATCTGATTCTTGGACAGGTGGTAGAAGCACATATATGTTCTGATGGAAAATTGGATAAGGAGGCACTGACAAAACGTATTAAGGAAGTTTGTAGGAAAAAATTGGAAAAATATAAGCGCCCAATGAAAATTGTATTTACGGATTCAACATTTGAAAGTGAGCGTTTTAAGAAAAAAAGGAGTTGACGAGTATGGATATCAAATCCTATAGTTTTTACCCAATTGATGCAAGAATGTATGTTATTGTAGAGAATGGGAAAGCACTTATTATAGACCCGTCTATATCAGAGGATGCAAAAAAATATTTGAAATCGGAAAAGATTGAAGATATACTTATATTGTTAACGCATGAACATTATGATCATATATCGGGAGTCAATTGGTTCAAAGAAGAGTTTACAAAGACAAAACTTTTGTGCTCAGAACCTTGTGCAAAAGCGTTGCCAAAACCATACAAAAATTTATCTGTTTATTATGAAATTTTGTTTTCAACGAAAGACCCTGAAATTCGTGAATATGTGCGAAATATGGATGTTCAGCCATACTCATGCGAAGCGGATGAATTTTTTACAGGGGAGAAGGAGTTTGAGTGGCAAGGACATAAAATATATATGAAAGAAACCCCGGGACATTCGAAAGGAAGTTGTTGTATTTTTTGGGAAAATGAGTGCATGTTTTCCGGAGATACATTAGTAACCGGACACGATACGATTCTCCGTCTTCCAGGAGGAAATAGAAAAGATTTTGCAGAAAAAACACTGCCATTTCTCCATTCGTTAGATCGCGAATTACTTGTGTATCCCGGACATGGTGAGCCACAGAAATTATTTCATTATTTTGAATAAAAATAAACAATAATTCGAAATGAGGGTTGATATGGAAAATGCAATTATTATGGCAGCAGGCATGGGAACCAGAATGCTTCCAATCACAAAAATAACGCCTAAGCCACTGATAAAAGTTCATGATATTCCGATGATAGAAACAGTGATTCAGGGGCTTGAGAGAAGAAAAGTAGAGCGGATTTATTTGGTCACGGGATATCTCGGAAACCAGTTTTCTTATCTAGCGGAAAAGTATAATAATATACACATTATTGAAAATTCGCAATATGAGACGGTAAATAATATTTCTTCAATTTATGCAGCTCGTGAAGTGCTTGAGAATGGTGCGGATTATTTTATCTGTGAGGCAGATTTATATATTGAAGATACCGGGATTTTTGATAAGAAATTAGAGCGTTCCTGCTATTTTGGAAAAATGGTACGCGGTTTTTCGGAGGATTGGATTTTTGAACAAAATTCGGAGGGCAGAATTACCCGGGTAGGAAAAGGGGGAAATGACTGCTACAATATGGTTGGCATTTCTTTTTTTCGTTCTCCGGATGCTAAAATTTTGAAAACTGCGATTGAAGAGGCGTACAGTGTACCCGGATTTGAAATGTTGTTTTGGGATGATGTTGTCAATGATAATTTGGACAAGCTGGATTTGACCGTAGAACCCGTTATCGAGGGACAAATTACCGAAATCGATACGGTAAAGGAACTTGAAAAGATGAATGAAAGCAGGTAAAAGGAGAAAGATATGCAGGTAGAAACTTTTGTGAATATGCTGAATGTTGATTTTTATACAGGAGTACCCGATTCCCTGTTAAAACCGTTATGCAATTATTTGATGGATACATATGGAATTGATTCTAAGCATCATATGATTGCAGCAAATGAAGGAAATTGTACAGCGATTGCAGCAGGATATCATTTGGCGACGGGAAAAGTGCCTGCTGTGTATATGCAAAACAGTGGAGAAGGGAATGTTATTAACCCACTGGCTTCTCTTTTGAATGATAAAGTATATGCAATTCCTATGATTTTTATTGTGGGATGGCGCGGGGAACCTGGTGTACATGATGAACCACAGCACATTTACCAGGGCGAAGTTACGGTAAAACTTTTAGAAGATATGGATGTAGCGGCATATGTGGTTACGAAAGAGACGACAGAAGAAGAGTTGGATGCGCAAATGCAGGTGTTTCGCAGCCTATTAGCCAAGGGAAAAGATGTTGCTTTCGTAGTGAAAAAAGGGGCTCTTTCTTTTGAAAAAAATGTGGAGTATTCGAATAAAAATCATATGCGCCGTGAAGAGATTATTGAGCATATAGTAAACGTATCGAAAGAAGATCCTATTTTGTCCACGACGGGAAAAGCCAGCCGTGAATTGTTTGAAATCCGGGAAAAAAACGGACAGAGTCATAAGTATGATTTTCTTACGGTAGGTTCGATGGGACATACTTCATCGATTGCACTTGGCGTAGCGTTGCAAAAACCACAGCAAAAGATATGGTGTATCGATGGAGATGGGGCAATGCTTATGCATATGGGGGCAATGGCCGTAATCGGTGCGAATAAGCCGTCTAATTTGGTACATATAGTTATTAACAATGGTGCACATGAAACGGTAGGAGGCCTGCCTACAGTGGCATCAGAGATAAATCTGGTGAAAATGGCAGAGGCCTGCGGATATCCGTATGCTGTCCGTGTGAGTGAATTTGAACAGCTGGATAAGGAATTACAGGCAGCAAAAGAGCGCAGGGAATTAACACTTATTGAGGTGGAATGTGCAATCGGTGCACGCGAAGATCTTGGACGTCCAACTACGACAGCGTTGGAAAACAAAGAGAATTTTATGCGATATCTGCAGGAAAGGCAGTAGCAGTTAAGATCAGGAAGGAATAGAGAAAGATGAAAATTCGATTATCGGAACATTTTACGTATCAAAAACTGCTCCGTTTTGTACTGCCATCTATCATTATGATGATATTTACTTCGATATATGGCGTGGTAGACGGATTGTTTGTATCAAATTATGTAGGGAAAACAGCGTTTGCGGGATTGAATCTGATTATGCCGTTTATTATGGCATTGTCGGCACTTGGGTTTATGATGGGAACCGGGGGAAGTGCGATCGTGGCCAAGACACTTGGGGAGGGAAAAAAGAAGAAAGCCAATGAATATTTTTCATTGCTGGTTTATGTTACCCTTGTGGGGGGAATCATTTTTTCGGTTCTCGGGATCACATTGACAAAACAGGTAAGTGTTGCGCTCGGGGCGACAGGAGAATTGCTGGATAACTGCATTTTGTATGGCAGGATTATTTTCTTGTCCATGCCGGCATTTATGCTGCAAAACGTATTCCAATGCTTTTTTGTGACCGCAGAAAGACCCAAATTAGGATTGACCGTTATAGTGCTTGCCGGGGTGACCAATATGATCCTCGATTTTTTGTTTATTGCGGTATTTGGCTGGGGCCTTGCCGGGGCTACTTTTGCGACGGTATGCGGGGAATGTGTAGGTGGATTGCTGCCACTGGTATATTTTGGAAGAAAAAATGCAAGCCCGTTCCGCCTGGGAAAGACAAAATTATACTGGAATATTCTTGGTAAAACTTGTACAAATGGCTCTTCAGAATTGATGACAAATTTGTCGAGTTCCATTGTTAATACGCTGTTCAATTTTCAATTGATGCATTTTGCCGGAGAAGACGGAGTGGCGGCGTATGGAACATTGATGTATGTCAATTTCATATTTGTAGCTATTTTCCTCGGCTATTCGATTGGAAGTGCTCCGATTGTCAGTTACCATTATGGGGCGAGAAATTCAGAAGAATTGAAAAATCTGCTGACAAAAAGTTTGAAAATGATCGGTGTATGGGGTGTCGCTTTGTTTGCACTTGCGCAGCTGATCGCGTCTCCGTTAGCACGTATTTTTGTCGGCTATGACCCGAATCTATTTGATTTGACAAGACACGGCTTTCGTATTTTCTGCCTTGCCTTTTTGGTCAATGGATTTAATATTTATGGCTCGTCCTTTTTTACCGCATTAAATAATGGATTGTTGTCTGCCTTAATTTCCTTTTTGCGTACATTGGTATTTCAGATTGCCTCTGTTTTGCTGCTGCCGATGATTTTTGGCATTGATGGGATTTGGGGGGCAGTATTTGTGGCAGAAATCCTGACATTGTGTGTGACTATAATCTGTCTGGCAAAAAAACAGAAAGTGTATCATTATTGACGATAACATATGAATCAGTCTGATTGTTCGGAGAAATAATCCGAGCATTCGGACAACCAGTCCACTACATATACTCCTATTTGTTGGTATGATGGAAAAGAAAGATCATATTGATGGAAGGAGAATCGTTATGAAGTCAGATAAGGAAAATTTGAGTGTTGACGAAAGAATCGGACAAAATTTAAAAGCATATCGGAAACTTATTGGTTTAGAAAGAAAAGAAATGGCAGCGGCCTTTCATATTACGGATGATGCGCTGTATCGGATTGAAAAAGGACAAAATGGGTTGACGAGTATATATGCGTATATTCTTGCGACGGAATTTCGGTGTGACATGAATTTTATTTTTGGCGGAACCGAAGTGCCGGAATTGGTAGCAACCGAAGAAGGTGATATTATTGGCATGCTCCGGAGGTGTGCGGATATTCTTGAAAGACAGAGGAGAAATTAGAAAGGCGTGGGAACAGGGTATGAAAAAGGTATTGATCGTTACAAATAATCAGAACACTAGGAAAAAATTAGAAAATATCGTAAAAGAACAGAATCCCGGAAATACAATTTATATAACAGATAATTTGGAAAGAGCGTATCACATTATATCGGTGACTACGATCCATCTTTTTTTGATCGATATGGTACTTCAGCCACGGCAGCGCGGAGGAGATGTGTCAGGTGCCGTTTTTGCACAAAATGTACGGCGGATAACAAGGTATCAGTTTACGCCGATAATTCTATTTTCTACACTGGTAGACTGCGCGTTGAACATGTATGCGAGGCTGCACTGTTATGCTTATGTCGAAAAGCCGTTTGATGCAGAATATGTGAAAAGACTGGTGGAAGAGGCAATGTGTTTCTGCCCTGTGACGTCAGAAAACCGTCAGATTTTCTTTCGGAAAGAAGGAACATTGGAAGCGGTTTGGGTGGATGATATTATTATGGCACAAGGGAAAGAGAGGGATATTATTCTGGAGACAACAAGAGGAAGACAGAAAATATTATATCGAAGCTGCCGTGCACTGCTGGAAGAATTGGATTCTCCACAGTTTATATTTTGCAGCCGATCTATTATTGTGAATAAAAATTACATTGAACGGGTGGATGCAGCAAATGGATATGTATATTTGCGAGGAATAGAGTATGCGGTTCCCATGGGAAAGCAGAAGAAATATGATTTTCTGCGTGAGATAAAACGAGGATTATTATAACTATTCAGGACGCCCCTCCTCCACATTCGCATTTCGAACACTTCGTGTTC
>OHPI01000095.1_pt1 | contig 70216 bp, 60 predicted proteins | sample 1577651 | NCBI WGS metagenome assembly OHPI01 (sample SAMEA3879578, study PRJEB24766) | human gut metagenome | biome: human-associated habitat; feature: feces | place: USA | collected 1985/1987
AGCACGCCGCCAGCGTTCATCCTGAGCCAGGATCAAACTCTCATGTTAAAAAGTTGATCTCAGTCAAGTTAAACTTGGCTAATTCGTTCATTCAGATAAATCTGAATTTACTGTTTTAAAGGTCTTCAATTTTCATTGAAGCGTTCTGATTGATTCTCAAAATCTTTCAAGGTTTCTCACTGTTCAGTTATCAATGTTCTTTGTTTTGCTCTCTTGCGACAGCTTGATTATTTTATCAAATCGCTGTTCGTTTGTCAAGCACTTTTTTATTTTTTTGAACTCTGTTTTAAGTTCTCTGTCTTGCGACAGCTTGTTTATTCTATCAAAATGTTTTTCATTTGTCAAGAACTTTTTTGTTTTCTTTTGCATATCTGTTTTAAGGCAAAAGAAAGCGCAGGGGGTGGGATTCGAACCCACGCGCCCTTGCGGACAAACGGTTTTCAAGACCGCCTCGTTATGACCACTTCGATACCCCTGCGTGTCACAATTAATACTTAATTGTTTAGTTGTCTGCACTTGTTCAGCGCAGGATTTATATTATCATCAATGTTACAATATGTCAACACTAATTTCTATTTTTTTTTACATTTTTCTGCGTTTCTTTAAAAAAAGCTCTGCAATCCCCATATCTTCAGGAGTTGTGACCTTTATATTTTCATACGAGCCCTCTATGAGCTTTACTTTTGTGTCACTCCCATACTCTACTATCATTGCATCATCCGTAATTGCCGGCACATTTTTCCCATATGACATGTCACTAAACAGCTTATCATAGGACTGAGCCAGCAAATCATATTCAAAGCATTGCGGTGTCTGAATCTGCCACAGGCTTTTCCTGTCAGGAGTATTTGCTGAATATCCCAATTCATCTGACACCTTTATTGTATCCTTTACAGGCATTCCTGCTACGCATGCTTTTTCTTTTTCAACCGTATGCATAGAACGGACTATTATTTCATTATCCACCAGAGGGCGTGCGCCGTCATGGATCAGCACATAGTCCGTGCCGTTTGCTGCTTTAAGCCCCTCATATACAGAGTTGTAGCGTTCTTTGCCCCCCTGCACTATTGCTTTCACCTTCTTAAAGCCATATTTTTCAATTATCGAATGTCTGAAATACTCAATATAATCTGCACTGCAGACTATGACTATTTCATCCACCGGACTATCCTCAAATGCTTTTATACTATAATAAATCACAGGATGCCCCAAAAGCTCCATATACTGCTTTGGCATATTACTTTTCATCCGGCTTCCTGTACCGGCTGACAGTATGATTGCTGTGTATTTCTTCTTATCCATATTCTTTTATTTTCCTATCCATGATAAATCTGCACATTATGTTTGCACCCCGGTGTAACCGGAAGCAATTACAGAATCATTCACCAAGCTTTAGATTCGGAACCGCATTCAGATCAAGTCCGGACCTCTTACCTGCTATAAAATCATAGTATGCTGCCGCACCTATCATTGCCGCATTATCTGTACACAGTATCGGTGACGGACGATAGAATTTAACACCCTTGCGCGCGCACATTTCCTCCATCGCATGACGGATAACACCATTAGAAGCAACGCCTCCCGCAATGGCAAATTTGTCCATTTTAAACTCATCAATAGCATTCTCAGCGTGTCCGACCAGCACATCTGTAACCGCCTGCTGGAACGATGCTGCCACGTCTGCCTGGTTTATTTCCAGTCCCTTCATCCTGCAGCCGTTTAAATAATTGAGTACTGCCGATTTAAGTCCGCTAAAGCTGAAATCATAAACTCCGCCCACAATCTTTGCTCTCGGAAACTCTATGCTGTGCGGGTCACCCTCATGTGAAACCTTTTCTATCTTAGGACCGCCCGGATAGCCAAGTCCAATTGCTCTCGCTACCTTGTCAAAGGCCTCTCCTGCCGCATCATCCCTCGTACGTCCGAGGATCTCATATTTGCCGTAATCTACCACTCTCACCAGATGTGTGTGTCCTCCTGATACGACGAGTGCCAGAAATGGCGGCTCTAAGTCTTTATTTTCTATATAATTGGCGCTGATATGTCCCTCTATATGGTGCACTCCGACAAGAGGAATGTTTCTTGCATATGCTATGGCCTTTGCTTCTGCCACGCCTACAAGCAGTGCTCCTACGAGTCCCGGACCATATGTTACGCCTATTGCGTCTATATCGTCGAGTGTCATATGTGCATCTGAAAGTGCCTGCTCTATGACCTGATTAATTTTCTCAATATGCTTTCTGGAAGCTATCTCCGGTACTACCCCTCCATATAAAGTATGAAGAGCTATCTGCGACGAAATCACATTGCTTCGCAGATCACGTCCATTTACTACGACTGCTGCCGCAGTCTCGTCGCATGAGCTTTCAATTGCAAGTATTTTAATTTCTTTTTTTGTTTCTGTATTTTCTGTCATTTTATTACACCACTCTTAATTATATTACTCTATTCTGTTTCCGTATCAGAATCTGCCGCAATCTTATAAAATGCAAGAATCCTCCAACAGCCATCCTTATCCTGCCTGAGTACATATTCCTGATATGTCTTAGAATACGAGCTGCCCTCCTTCATGAAGTAAGATGCCTTTACATATGCAATTTTACTCCCCTTATCGGTGACATATTTTACATCATTGCTGTCACACACTCCGGTCTGAGCAAGTGTAATGCCCTGTTCCTTGTAGCTTTGCGCATCTGCCGTGACAGACTGTTTGTATGTATCCTTTGGATTGTTTGCTGCAAGCTCGTCATCAAAAAGCTTAAGCGCCTGGTCGGTGAGTGCATCAAGCTCTTCATCGCTATACTGCATACCATAGTAGCACTTCACAATCCTGTTATAAAGCTTCACCACCTCACGAGGTGTCTGCGGATAGTTCTTGTCGAGATCCTTAGTTGTTATTCTTTGTACCTCGGTCAGCACCTTTTCCTTTTGATTAGCCCTTTTAGACTTATCGTTTACGATATAAAACGAACCACATATCGCGGCAATCAGCGCTATTGTTAAAATAACTATACCTGTTTTCTTCATATCGTCCCTCCTTAGTCCTCGTCAAACATGAGCTCCACGCTCTTTCCGTCTTTTCCAAGATATGCGTTTGCAAAAATATCCCTCACCTGTGGCATATAGTCATCTGCCCTGACAAGTGACGGCGAAAAATGTGTAAGCCACAGCTCCTTCACGCCGGCTCTCTTTGCCATGTCTGCTGCCTCGTAAAAGGTCATATGCTTATACTGCTTTGCTTTTACTATCTTTTCCTTTTCAGCATACATGCCCTCGCAGATAAAAAGGTCTGATCCCTCTGCTGCCTCCACTATGTGCTCAAGTGGCCTTGAGTCCGTACAATATGTTACCTTTATGCCCTTTCTGGCAGGTCCTAGCACCATATCCGGAGTATACACTCTGCCCTCAAATTCAACGGTATTGCCTTTCTGAAGAGGATTCCACAGGCGCATCGGAATTTCTTTTTCCTTTGCTCTTTCCACGGAAAATCTGCCACTACGCTTTATCTCAACCGAATAGCCATAGCACAACACCGCATGCTTTACGCGGAACGCATGGATATGATATCCGTTCATCTCAAAATATTCATCCTGCTCATTGAGCTCTATGCATTTTATCTCAAAAGGCAGCTCCGGCGCAATCGTCCGAAGTGCAGTGACAACCCTTGTAAGCCCCTTAGGTCCAATAATGGTAAGTGGCTCGGTGCGCTCGGCATTTCCCATTGTAAGAAGAAGCCCCGGCAATCCGCTGATATGGTCTGCATGAAAGTGAGTGATGCATAAAATATCTATCGGCTTGAAATTGATTCCGGCCTCCTTCATCGCAATCTGCGTTCCCTCACCGCAGTCAATAAGTATATTGCTGCCGTTATATTTTAGCGAAAGTGCCGTAAGCCATCTGTTTGGCAAAGGCATCATGCCTGCTGTTCCAAGTAAACACACGTCTAACATAAATTTTCCTCCGCAGTATAGGACATGATGACACCGTCCTCTACCGGATGCTCATATAGATTTTTTCTGATTCCAAGGTTTACAAACCCCATCTTCTGATACAGTGATATCGCAGCCTCATTAGTCACCCTGGCTTCGAGCACAATGCGCTCAACACCTGACTCTTTTGCCTTTTCCTGCAAGCATCTGATAAGATGTGCACCCACACCTTTTCCTCGTGCTGATTTTTTGACTGCTATATTGGTCAGCTCTCCCTCATCAAATGACACATACGTGCACTGATACCCCAGTATCTCGCCATCCTCCTGTGCCACAAGCATGATATTCTCCGGAAGCCTCATGGCATCCAAAAATCCCTGTCTGCTCCAGGGCTGTGTGAAGCTGTCTTTTTCTATCTGCGCCACCGAGTCTGCATCCTCCGGCTCCATGGGTCTTATTATCATATTCTAAAATCTCTCTCCTTTTCCTGTCTCTCTCTCTCCGCCTGTGATAATCTGAGATACTCAGGCTTATGGTCTGCTGCATTTTCTGCCCTGCCCTGCTCATAGAGCACCTGTCCCAGACATGCTACAGCCGATGCTCTTTGCTTATTGCACATGGCAGGTGCAAAGTCATAATCCACCTTTACGTGCTCATTGATATAATCCCTGAACACATCCACTCCGTCTCCAAGGAAAATCACCCTGCGACCGAGCTCATTGATTTGGTCAACTATCTCTTCTATCATCACTACGCACTGCGGCAAAATGGTATTCATCCTGCCATCGGTAAAATCATACAGCCCTGTATAGGTCTGCTGTCTTCTTGCATCCATAAGCGGACACACAACATCCGCACTGCCCCACAGATTGTATGCAAGCGCATCTACAGTAGGTACAGAAACTATCTGCTTATCCAGTGCAAGTGCAAGTCCCTTTGCCGTCGCAGAGCCTATACGAAGCCCTGTGAACGATCCAGGTCCTGCTGAGACTGCAACAAAATCTATTGTCTTAAGATCAAGCTCTGTCATCTTAGCCACCTCATCAAGCATCGGAAGAAGTGTCTGCGAATGTGTCTTTTTATAATTTATCGTGTATTCTCCTATCAGATTATCGTCCGATACGACAGCCACACTGGCCACAAGCCCTGAGCTGTCAAGCGCAAGTATCTTCATTATAAAACCTCTTTTATTGTTATTTTTCTATAGTCAAAGCCTTTTTCCAGGTCTTTTTCAATAGTAATCTCTTTTCTCTTCTTTGGGAGTATCTCCTCAATGAGATTTGCCCACTCTATCATCGTAAGCCCATCTCCGTAGAAATAATCCTCATAGCCTATTTCATCCATCTCCTCGATGTCACCAATCCTGTATACATCGAAATGATAAAACGGAAGCCTCCCCTCCTCGTACACCTGCACTATGGTAAATGTAGGGCTGTTTATCGGCTCTGTGATGCCAAGCCCCTCTGCTATGCCCTGCGTGAGCACTGTTTTACCCACTCCTAAATCACCTACAAGTGTACACACATCCCCGGGCTTTGCCTGCTGTCCAAGCGTAACCCCAAGTGCATGCGTATCATCTGCCGAAAAGCTTTCTATTACTGTTATATTTTCTTCACTACTCATATTACCAGCTTATACCCTTATCTATATCTTTTATCTTATATCTGTTTTTGTTTATTTGATTTTCAGTCTGTATTTCTCCAGTGTACTACCTGCCAGCTCCTTTAACGGCTCATAGCTGTCGCCCAGCTGCTCCTTTGAGAGAATGTATGCATTCTTCCTGTTGCTGAATATAAGTATCCTCTTATCATTTGCCACGAATCTGTACACCTGCTCCCACGGAAGCTGCGCCATCTCCTCGCCCTGGCTTACTTTTATGTTCTTTTCATCTATCTCAAAATGCAGTGGCTTTGAGAAAACTTCATTTGTCTTCATAATCATCTTTACCCTGCCCTTGAGTGAAAACGGCACATATAGCAGCACCAGAATACCAACTATAATATAAAGCACCACATACTCCGTATTGCCTTTTTGTGCGCTTAACACTGCTGCCGCAGCCAAGAGCACAGCAAACAGCAATGATATGACACCCTGACTGCCCTTGTACGCCTGCTCTATATTAAATGAATATAAATCCTTTTCTGTTACTTTTACATCAAATTCAAGCTTCATGTCCTGCTCCCAACTAAATATTTGGATTTATTATAACATTCCTTTTAAAAAAAGAAAAGAGCGCAATTGACTGCGCTCTTTATGTTTGTGACTAATATATATTGTGTCAGGTATTTTCTCTATCCTCTTCCCTTTAAAACCGGTGACAGTCTCTTGTATATAAGCACTGTGATAAGTGTTGATATAAGTCCCTTTACGATGGTAAACGGAACATTGAATATTAAAAGTGCCTGCCACAGCTTGCCTACTGATGGGAGAAGTTTGCTGTATGCATCCATGATTTCATTTATTGGTGTAAACTTCTCATATGCTGGATATACAATAAACAGGTTTGACGGGAAGCTGATGATTCCCATTATAACCGAGCCGACTATCGCACCAATGATGGCACCCTTTTTAGTCTTGTTCTTCTTGTATATAAGCCCTGCCGTTCCTGTAAATACTGCTCCGAGAATAAAGTTTGAAAGCTCTCCTACCGTAAAGCTCTGTGTTACTGTACAGTGAAGCAGGTTCTTGATAAACTCTACAATCACTCCTGCTAACGGTCCATATGCAAATGCGCCGATAAGTGCAGGCAGATCTGAGAAATCAAACTTAATAAAGCCCGGCATGATTGGAATTGGAAACTCGAGGTACTGAAGTACAAATGCAAGTCCGCTTAACATTCCTGTGCCGACTAAAAGTCTGATGTTTACTTTTGATTTTGTGTTGTTTGTTGTTACGTCCATTTTACACTCCTTTGATGCTTAAGGAATCCTGAGGATATTGTGAGTGCAGCTATCTAAAATCTGAATAGCTGCTTTAAAAAATCCCGGAAGAAAATCTTCCGGGACTTAATATCACAGTGTAATGACACCTAATAATCTTCTCTCATCCAGACTATACTGTCGGCTTCGGAATCACACCGAATCATGCCTTGCGGCTCGTGGGCTGTACCACCGGTAGGGAATCGCACCCTGCCCTGAAGAATTCCTATTTATTTACAAACCTATGATATGCACTTTGAAGTGTTTTGTCAAGGTGTTTTTAATTATCAAGAATAATATTGTCAAAGAAATTATTTTTCTTGCCCTTTATGTAGTGTGGCTTTTTGTTTCTGTTGTTATTATTCTTGCCGCCTGTACTATTTCTATCGTTTCTGCTATTCCTGCCGCCGTTATTTCTATTACTTCTGTCAGCCTTGTTATCGACATTGTTTTTGCCACTGCCGCTATTTTCTGACTTACCGGCCTTGTCTGTACCCTGTCCGATTTTCATGGTAAGCTGGATGCGCTGCTTTTTGAGGTCAACGCTCATAACCTGCACATCTACTATGTCTCCTACACTGACAGCCTCAAGCGGGTGCTTGATATAGCGGTCACATATCTCTGAGATATGCACAAGTCCGTCCTGGTGTACTCCTATATCCACAAAGCATCCGAAATCTATTACGTTTCTGACTGTTCCCTTTAATACCATACCCGGTGTGAGGTCCTTCATCTCAAGAACATCGCTTCTTAGAATTGGCTTTGGCATATCCTCACGTGGGTCTCTTGCCGGCTTTTCAAGCTCTTTTACGATGTCACGCAGTGTGATTTCACCAACTCCTGCCTCGTCTGCGAGCGCCTTGTAATCAGATACCTTCTTTGAGATTCCAACTACATTTCTGTTCTTTACATCCTCCATTGTGTAGCCGAGCTTTTCAAGCACTGCCTTTGTGGCATCATATGACTCAGGATGCACGCCTGTGGCATCAAGTGGGTTCTTTCCGTCTGAGATACGCATGAAGCCTGCACACTGTTCAAATGCCTTCGGTCCAAGCTTTGCTACCTTAAGAAGCTGTGAACGTGATGTGAATTTACCGTTTTCCTCTCTGTAGTCCACGATGTTTTTGGCAATGGTCTTTGAGATGCCTGATATGTACTCAAGCAGTGAAACTGATGCTGTATTTAAATCTACACCAACCTTATTTACGCAGTCCTCTACAACTCCTCCGAGTGCCTCTGAGAGCTTTTTCTGGTTCATATCGTGCTGATACTGTCCGACTCCGATTGACTTTGGATCAATCTTTACAAGCTCAGCGAGCGGATCCTGAAGTCTACGCGCCATGGATGTGGCACTTCTTTGTCCCACATCAAAATTCGGAAACTCCTCCGTGGCAAGCTTGCTGGCTGAATATACTGACGCACCTGCTTCATTTACTATGATGTACTGCACCTTTACCGGAATTTCCTTTAACAGCTCGACAATCACCTGCTCTGACTCACGCGATGCTGTTCCGTTTCCGAGTGAGATAAGAGTGACATGATGCTTGTCTATGAGCTTTTTGATTACGGCCTTTGCCTCCTCAACCTTGTTCTGTGGTGCTGTCGGGTAGATTACTGTGGTATCGAGTACCTTTCCTGTAGGGTCTACGACAGAAATCTTGCAGCCTGTACGGAATGCCGGATCCCATCCAAGCACAACCTGTCCTGCAATTGGAGGCTGCATGAGAAGCTGCTCCAAATTCTTTCCGAATACCTTTATGGCACCATCCTCTGCTTCCTCTGTCAGATTGTTTCTGATTTCACGCTCTATGGCAGGGGCAATAAGCCTGTCGTACGCATCCTCCACTACCTCTGTGAGTACGGCTGCTGTAGGCGCTCCATCATTTGTGATAACCTGCTTTTTAAGATATTTTATGATATCCTCTGTCGGTGCCTCTATCTTTACTGTGAGGATTTTTTCCTTTTCACCACGGTTAATTGCGAGTGTTCTGTGACCAGCCACCTTGGAAAGAGCCTCATCAAATTCATAGTACATCTCATAGACAGACTCCGCCTCCGGATCCTTGGCTGTCGATATAAGACGCCCCTTTTGCATGGTAAGCTCTCTGATTTTTGTTCTGTAACCGGCATTGTCGGATACGTTCTCTGCAATGATATCCTTTGCTCCGGCAAGTGCAGCCGCTTCATCTGCCACGTCTTTTTCTGCATCCACATATTTAGCTGCTTCTGCCATGATATCAACAGACGATTCCTGCGCTAAAATGATCTGTGCCAGTGGCTCTAAGCCCTTTTCCTTTGCGATTGTGGCACGGGTTCTTCTCTTCGGACGGTAAGGTCTGTACAAATCGTCAACCGCCACCTGTGTCTGTGCCTCAAGGATTGCCTTCTTAAGCTCATCCGTAAGCTTGCCCTGCTCCTCAATGCTTGCAAGCACTGTCTGCTTCTTGTCCTCAAGATTACGTAGATATGTCAGTCTGTCGAAGAGATTTCTGAGCACCTCATCATTTAATGAGCCGGTTGCCTCCTTTCGGTATCTGGCGATAAAAGGAATGGTGTTTCCCTCATCTATAAGCTTGACAGCGGCCTCGGCCTGTCCTTTTTTTATCTGCAGTTCTTCTGCAATTGCAGCAATAATATCCATTTTTTTACCTCTTTAAAAAACTTATTCTTTTCGTATTATAAATGAAGTGATACAATAAAATCAACTTTATAGAAAGGAATTTTATTATGGATCCACAAAAATTTGATTATAATCAGGATTATAACTATAATTTCAGCAGCAATTATGGGCCGGGCTTTAATCCCAACAACAATTTCTACAATAAACGCTCACGCAATATGGAGGTTGCAGCACTTGTGCTTTCAATAATTGCCATCGCGTCGTGCAGCTGTATTTATGTATCTATCATATGCGGCTCGCTTGCCATGATTTTTGCGTTACTGTCAAAAGGCGGTGCCACCTCAATGAGCAGCATGGCTATGACCTCATTCTGGATTGCGTTTGCCGCTGTTGTTATCACTCTTATTATCTATATCGGTTCGTTTGCCGCCATGCTTCACGAATACGGAAGCATAGAGGGTATATTAAAGGAATACCAGAACCTGACCGGTATCGACTACAATGAGCTACTTCAGCAGATGAATACCGCAAAATAATATAAGCATATTTTTGACTATACAGTTTACCACAATAATGGCAAGTGCAAGCCACATATATAATGGTCTGAAGTGCATTCCGATATGCAGCCTGCCGCGGCTTATCCGCTGCAGGGTCTGTGACAGCATAAACCAGCCGCCCAAAATGGCTGTATACGGCACAAACGGATGGAGTACAAACGACCTTATCAGATGTCCGTGCAGCAGCGCAAATGTGGCTCTCGTGCCACCGCACCCCGGACAATAGTAACCTGTATATGCGTGCAGCGGACATGGAGGCACCTTTGTGAGTATCTGCGTACCGCATACTCCAATCACTGCCGCAAGAGCCGCAAATACAGCTATGCATATCCAGCCCGTTATATAGAAATACCTGTCGATTGTTTCATCTGTCTGCATGATATGAGTGGTCCTTCCTGTGATTTTGTGTAACCATATGAATACAAGTATATGCTATATATCTGACAATTGTCAAAACATTAATTTAAACATTAATTTAAGCCTAACTTAAGCATTAATTCAAAACTATTATTTCAGGAGAAATATAATGAACCCAAAAAAGAAATCCAAAGAATTAAAAAGAATATCAAGAGAGAACCTGAACGGAAGATACAGACTTAGCATGAGCGTTTTTCTCACTGTCACACTCATAAATCTGTTTAGTGACCTGCCGTTTACCTACCTGCTCGGAAATGTATATGCGACAAAGGTTCAGACCGTCATCTACTACATTGCCGAGGTACTTTTATCTATCGTGGTGGGCGTGCTGCAGATGGGACTCATACGTTTCCACCTTAATATGGCAAGAAAGAAAGAGTGCCGTATCAGCGATGTATTCTACTGCTTTATGAATCACTCCAACAGATATTTTGGAGCATACATCATATATTATGCCATCTCTATGATTGCAAAGGCGCCTTTCCTTGTAGCCAGAAACCTTTTCAATCTAAGCGGCGACACTATGGGAATTGCTATCGCTTTATATGCTGCAAGTGCTGTGCTCAGCTTTATTGTACTGGTTCTGTTTCCGTTTTACCTGTATCTGGTGCTCTCTCGCGATGATTTATCAGTATTTGCATGCCTGACTCATGCAATAAAGCTGATTCGCGGCAACATACTCAGAGTCATTTACATTAACGTAAGCTTCATCGGTATGCTTGTGCTTTGCGTGCTGTCGCTCGGCATCGGCCTGCTCTGGGTGGAGCCTTACTATGAGCAGACCTTTGCAAATCTCTTCCTCGATGTGACCGGGGAGCTGCCGGCTGTGGACTGCGCGGTGTAACGATACCGCGCAGATGTAGTTCTTAAATTTTATCATAAAAGTATATTAGGTGCGTGGAGTGGGTGGCGTACAGATTATATTTCATCGGCTCGATTTACGACGTGCCGTGTGGAAGTTATATGCCGCCATCAGCAAAAGCGGCGCGGAAAATACTCGTTCAAGCAGCACAACCTGAATTTATATATTGAGGTAAAATGCGCGTTTGATTTTTCGCGCCTAATAAGCTCTGCTGATGGCGGCATTTACTCCCACTAGGCTAAGGAGTTATAAGAGCAGGTGACATATAATCTGTACGCCACCCGCTCCACGCACCCACTCTCAACCTAAAATCGAAGCTCTACATCTGCAGCAGTCGGTCCATAATCCTTGCTGCAACGCAGCTCTTGTCCATGATTTCAAGCTCTGTGCAGTCGTCAGCCGTGATGAGTGTGACCACATTGGTATCTGTTCCAAAGCCTGCGCCTGCTACCTTTAGGTTGTTTGCCACTATCATGTCTGCATTTTTCTTTGCAAGCTTTGCTTTCGAGTTTTCAAGCATATTCTGGGTTTCCATAGAAAAACCGCATATGAGCTGTCCCTTAGCCTTGTGTGCTCCGAGGTATGAAAGGATGTCCTCTGTGCGCTCAAGCTCAATTACAGACTCATATGAGCTGTCATTTTTCTTTATTTTCTCATCAGCCGGATGTGATGGGCAAAAATCCGCTACTGCTGCGGTCATGATGATAATATCCTGTTCAGCAGCCTTTGATTTCACCACGTCTGCCATGTCTGCGGCCGATGTTACATTTACCACATCTACAAACATAGGTGGCGCAACCGATACTGAAGCGTTGACCAGTGTAACATGCGCACCGCGGAGCATACAGTTTTCTGCTATGGCACGCCCCATCTTGCCTGTTGAGTGATTGGTGATAAAACGTACCGGGTCTATTTTTTCCTGCGTCGCTCCGGCTGTGATGAGTACATTCTTGCCCGCCAGGTCCTTTTCACAGGCTATTGTCCTCATTATGTAGTTGAAAAGTGTCTGTGGCTCCGGCATTTTTCCTGCACCGGTGTCTCCGCATGCAAGATATCCTTCAGCCGGCTTTATCATCTCAAAGCCGTAGTGTTCGAGCTTTTTGATATTGTCCTGCACAATCCTGTTCTCGTACATATTGGTGTTCATGGCAGGAGAAACAAGCTTAGGACATTTGGCTGCAAGTATTGTGGTGGTAAGCATATCGTCTGCGATTCCGTTTGCCATCTTGCCTATCACATTGGCTGATGCAGGTGCCACCATAAAGATGTCTGCTCTCTTTGCGAGCGCCACATGCTCTACATTGAATTCAAAGTTTCTGTCAAATGTGTCCACGAGGCACTTGTTGCCTGTGAGAGTTTCAAATGTGATTGGATTTATAAAATTAGTTGCATTATGTGTCATTATGACGTTGACATCGGCGTGCTGTTTTACAAGCATACTCGCAAGGTTTGCTATCTTGTATGCCGCTATGCTTCCTGTCACTCCCAAAACTACTGTTTTTCCTTTTAACATGATTTTCACCTCTGTATAAAACTATTATTCTGCAGTCATTTTTTGTTTACATCGCAAAATGCTTTGTAGCCATCCACAGACTTTGCACTTCTAGCTGCATTGGCAATGGCCTTTGCCATGACATAGGCACTCATTGGCCCCACCAGATTGATATCGGCAGGCACACTGCCCACTGATACGGCATAGATTGAATCTCCGTCTGCCATCGTGTGCACGGGTCTGATTGCTCTGCCATAGCCATTGTGAGCCATGGATGCCACCTTGTTGAGTGCGGTCTTGTCAAGCTTTGCATTTGTTATTATTGTACCAATTGTGGTGTTTCCTGTAAACATATTCTGAATCTTCGCCGCTGCCTCAAAATACGCTGTCTCGTCATCAAAAAGCAGCCCATTTTCATCCAGTGCTCCGGCAATTTTCTTATCTGTATCTATGTCATATATGTCACCAAGTGCGTTCAGTGTCACCACTGCTCCAACCTTTAGTTCTCCAAGCTGTACTGCATAGGCTCCTATTCCGCTCTTCATGCTGCGCTCACGCCCCATATATTTGCCGACTGTTGCGCCCATTCCGGCTCCATAATTTCCCTGTAAAAAGGTATCATAAGAAGCGTTCTCACAAGCCTTGTATGCCATTTTGCCATCAGGCCTTGCATTTTTATCACCTATTACCAGGTCAAAAATACACGACTGCACCACAAGAGGCACCTTTGTGACTCCCACATCAAAGCCTATATCGCGCTCCTCGAGATACTTCATCACGCCTCCCGCTGCATCCAGACCAAAGGCAGAGCCGCCTGACAGTACAAGAGCATGTATACCCTTTGCGTCTGCCACAGGATTTAAAAGTGGCGTCTCCCGCGAAGCCGGTCCGCCTCCCCTTATGTCAACTCCCGCCGGTGACTGTTTATCAAAAAGAAATACCGTACAGCCGGTCAAGCCCTTAGTGTCCTCGGCTTGGCCTATTTTGAATCCGCCGATATCCATTATGTCTATTTCATGCATATGTTTCACCTTGTATCATGCCTTTCTTTTAACTCAAATGCTTTTTTACCATTCCTAGTCCAACTGCTTATAAAACAGGCGGACCTTATCAGTCCGCCGTACATACAATTTCACATTTATTTTAAATCTATCTGAATTTATTTTGCTGCAATTGGTTTGATAGTATTTAAAACCAATCCAACAAGGTATACGATGATTGCGGCAACTATTGCCTCAATTACTCCGTTAAAGCTGATGACTCCGGTGATAACACCCAGCACCGCGTTTCCTGCCACACCGATTGCATCTGCATAAGCATCCTTGTAAAGCACGAAGATTGAGCCCATTACAAGCAGTGTATTGGTCATGGCACCGGCTACACCTGCATATACAAACGGAATAACCTGTGTGCTCTTTCTGATAAATACAGCCTCAACTACTATAAATACTACAGCTCCGACTGCTATGCCGATTCCTAAAGCGGCTGCCTGTGAAAGTGACTCTGACATCTTGCCGAGGAATGCATATACTCCGAATGCAAGGAATACTGACATGAGCACATTTAAAACTGTGCCCCAGAGATTTTTCTTCTCTGACGCAAGCACCTTTTTGATGCCTATATATACAAAATAAGGTATAACACCTACTAAAATTCTTGGAACAAATGCTATGAATAAGCTCTTAAATATACCTGAGGTTCCGACCAGGGATGCGGCAAGCACCGGCGAAAATACAAAGGATGAAAGAGTTCCTCCGACTATAGTTGCCTTTAGACAACTGGTAAATCCGAATACAAATCCAAGGAATGCTCCCTTTTTAGGTCCGCAGAAAAGTGAACCAAGGATTACCGGAATGTGAATAATCGTAGCGTTGATAACTACGAGCGGAATATATCCGAGTGGTGTGAATGCCATGATAATGATAATGGCTGTGAATAAACCTGTCAGTACAAGTTCGTTTGTTTTTGAATTGCGCATTGTTTTTCCTCCTTTTGGTAAAAGCCCATATGGGTCTCGTCCTAATTCTGTTATGCTGTGATTCTGTCACACGGCATAAGAGCGCACATGAAAATTGTATGGCTGCTGGATTCTCGTATGAGTAACCCGCATTTATGTATCATACCACCGTGCAAGAAGTGTGTAAAGCAGTTTTTGTTATTTTTTTAACAATTTTTTAACAAAATGTGTTGGTGCCGTGCAAATCACCGACATATACATCGATGTCTTACATATGCTGCATTGTATCGTACAAGCGTGAAAAAAATCCCCGGACATCGTATAAATGTCCGGGGAAATTATTTATTCTACTGTAACTGATTTTGCAAGGTTACGTGGCTGGTCAGGGTTTAAGCCCTTTCCTGTTGATGTGTAGTAAGCGATAAGCTGACAGATTATAACCGATTCGAAAATCACAAACTCATCCGGTGCCTGTGGGAGTGAGATATGCACATCACAGATTGACTTATCTGTAATATCCTTGTCCTTGCTAAGAAGGATAACGTATGCGCCTCTCGCCTTTACCTCGCGGATATTTGAGATGACCTTGCTGTATACATGGCTCTGTGTAGCAACTGCAATAACCGGAACGCCCTCGCTGATGAGCGCGATTGTACCGTGCTTTAACTCTCCTGCTGCATAAGCCTCAGCATGAATATAAGAAATCTCTTTGAGTTTGAGTGCGCCCTCCATGCTTAATGCATAATCAAGTCCTCGGCCTATGTAAAACGCATTTGTAGCATTTGTCATTCTCTTCGTAAGCTGTTCAATCTCAGGTGCCTGTGTGATAACTGACTCAATGAGATTTGGAACCTCCTGCAGATTCTCAATAAATGTCTTTGCCTCTTCCTTGGTCATACGGCCGGATACAAGACCAAGCTTGCATCCAATCAGGTAAAAGCTTGCCACCTGAACTGTGTATGCCTTGGTACTTGCCACGGCAATCTCAGGACCTGCGTGTGTATAAAGTACATAGTTACTCTCACGGGCTATTGTTGAACCCTTTACATTTACGATAGAAAGCGTCTTTTTAGTATATTTATTAGCCAGACGAAGTGCCTCTAAGGTATCGATTGTCTCACCTGACTGTGACACAAAAATAACCATTGACCTGTCTGTGAGAACAGGCTGCTCATATCTGAACTCTGATGCAATCTCAACAGAAACAGGAATACCAAACTTGTTCTTTAAAAGAGCTTTTCCGACCATTCCAGCATACATGGCTGTACCGCATGCTACAACTGTTATGTCGCTTATATCCTCGAAGAACGAATCCGGGATATTATCATCCTCAAAACAAGGAAGTGAATCCTTTATTCTTGGAGTGATAGTCCTTGTGATAGCTGTCGGCTGCTCATGAATTTCCTTGATCATGAAATGCGGATATCCATCCTTCTGAGCTGCCGTCACATCCCAGTTTACCTCAAGATAATCAGGCTCAACTTGTTTACCCTCTAAATCCTCCATTTCGATTCCATCAGCAGTCATTGTCATGATAGTGTACTCTGGAAGTATAAAATAGCGTTTCGAATATTTGATAAACGCTGTAAGATCTGATGCAATAAATGCTCCGTCATCGCAATATGTTGCAACCATCGGGCTTACATTTCTGACAGCAAAAATCTTTCCCGGCTGATCCTTGAACATGATACAGAACGCAAATGAACCCTGAAGCTCTGCTACTACCTTCTTAATAGTAGCCTTTGGATCTCCGTCATAGAGCTTGTTGATAAGAGCCGCTGCTACCTCTGTATCTGTCTCAGATATAAGAGAGTCTGCAAGATCATACTTGTTTACAATCTCGTGGTAGTTCTCAATGATACCATTGTGGATGAGTGCGACATTTCCAACCTTGTGAGGATGAGCATTGGCATTGGTAACTCCGCCGTGTGTTGCCCATCTTGTATGTCCGATTCCACAGGTTGAATTGTTCTCATCATCGCAGATAGCGAGAAGATCCTTAACCTTTCCGACGGTTTTGCGAATAGAAATCTTGCCAGTATCCTTGAAATAAGCAATACCTGCACTGTCGTATCCACGATACTCTAACGCTGCGAGTCCTTCAGTCAAAATCTTCTGTGCCTCTAAACGGCCTGTAAATCCTATAATTCCACACATAGTGTTAGATCTCCTTTTCGATATATAATTTTAAATGTACAAATATGTAACTGTTCTGTACTGAATAGCTACTTGATTTTTATGGTTCTCTCGCTTTGTTTTGATGTCTCCATCATATTTGGCTCGAGATGCGCATCCATATATGCGTCCAGGCATCCGCCGAATTTTCGATAACCTGAAACCTCGTTAACCGGCATCATTTTTACGTACCTGCCGGTGCATGGCGCTAAAGTTTTTAACTTTTCGAAATCCAATTCCTCCACATTTGATTGAACGTTGTTATTCTATCACATTGGGATAAATGCCTCAATTGTAAAATTAGCTGAATTTTTCATAAATGTGGGGGTAAATTTATAATATGCGACTAGATGTCGTAGTATAACAAAGATTATGCTATATTTATGTTCAAAAAAACACAGCACTGCGATAAACAGTACTGTGTTTAAATGTATTAGTAATGTAATTTTATTGCATTATTATGCGTCAGCATTTGCCTCTTTAAGAGCTGCTGTAAGCTGAGGAACGATCTTCTTTAAATCTCCTACTAAGCCGTAATCAGCTACATCGAAGATTGGAGCATCCTCGTCCTTGTTGATGGCGATGATGAGATCAGACTCCTCCATACCTGCTACGTGCTGGATGGCTCCTGAGATACCGATTGCAAAGTAAATCTGTGGACGTACAGTCTTTCCTGTCTGTCCTACCTGATAATCCTGTGCTAACCAGCCGTTCTCTACTGCTGCACGAGAGCATGATACCATACCACCCTTGAAGCATGAAGCAAGGTCACGAAGCATCTCGAAGTTCTCAGCGCTTCCAACTCCACGTCCGCCTGATACAAGTACCTTAGCGTCCATGATGTTCTCTACGTTGCCAACTGCCTTAACGATATCCATGATTTCAACATAACGATTGTTCTCCTCGAGTGCAGGATTGTACTCGATAACCTCTGCTGCTCTGCCAGCCTCTTTAGGAAGCTTCTGCATAACACCAGGACGAACTGTTGCCATCTGTGGACGATTGTCAGGACAAGCGATTGTTGCGATTGTGTTTCCACCGAATGCAGGACGTGTCATGAGAAGCTGGTTGTGCTTCTGCTCCTGTCCAGGCATAGCATTGATTGGGAAATCACCAATCTCAAGCTTTGTACAGTCAGCTGTAAGACCTGTCTTAACTCTTGCTGAAACTGTTGGTCCGAGGTCACGTCCGATAGCTGTTGCACCAACTAACATGATCTCCGGCTTGTACTCGTTGATTACTGATACAAGAGCCTGTGCGTATGGCTCTGTTCTGTATGTCTCAAGTGCAGGATTGTCTACAACGATTACCTTGTCTGCGCCGTACTCACCGAGCTCTGTTGCAAGAGCCTTTACGTTAGATCCAAGAAGTACTGCAGTAACCTCTGTATTTAAATCTGCTGCTAACTCTTTAGCTTTACCGACTAACTCAAAGGCGATGTCGCTAAGCTTATTGTCTACCTGCTGTGCGTAGATATATACGCCCTTATATTCTTCTAAACCCATTTTTGGTTCCTCCATACTAGATGATATGTTTCTCTTTGAATTTCTCCATGAGATAGTTTACTGACTCTGTTGGATCAAGGTTAACCTTTTCTCCAGCTCCCTTAGGTACCTTGTCAGATGCCTTAGCAATCTTTGTAGGTGATCCCTTAAGTCCAAGATCTGAATCGTCAACATCCTTAAGGTCAGCTCTGCCCCAGACAGTTACCTCTTTGTCAAATGCATCGAAGATTCCGCCCGGTGTCATATATCTAGGCTCATTTAACTCTGAAAGAGCTGTGATAAGACAAGGCATCTTAGCCTTAACTACGTGATATCTGTCCTCGTACTGACGCTTAACGACTACAGAATCTCCCTCAACCTTGATATCCTCTGCGTATGAGATTACAGGAAGTCCAAGATGAACTGCGATCTGTGGTCCAACCTGTGCTGTATCTCCATCGATAGCCTGACGGCCTGTGATGATTAAATCATAATCGAGATTTCTTAATGCACCTGCAATTGTAGTAGATGTAGCCCATGTATCAGCTCCACCAAGTACTCTGTCTGTTACTAAAACTGCATCATCAGCGCCCATAGCCATTGCCTCACGAAGGATTGCATCAGCCTTTGGAAGTCCCATTGTAAGAACTGTAACCTTTGCGCCTGTCTCGTCTTTGATTCTAAGTGCTGCCTCAAGACCAGCCTTGTCATCTGGATTCATGATTGCAAGCATTGAAGCTCTATCAAGTGTTCCGTCAGGATTGAATTTTACTCCACCCTTTGTATCAGGAACCTGTTTAATACATACTACGATATTCATGTATTTGTTCTCCTTTATTTATTCTAAGTAGCTCTACAGTTATGATAGCTCTCTTAACTATCTGAGTAATGAGCCTGAAATAACCATACGCTGAACCTCTGAAGTTCCCTCGTAGATCTCTGTAATCTTAGCATCACGCATCATACGCTCTACATCGTACTCACGGATATATCCGTATCCACCGAATAACTGAACGCACTCTGTTGTAACAGCCATAGCTGTCTCTGCTGCGAATAATTTAGCCTTTGCTGCATCTACTGAGTAAGAAACCTTAGGGTTCTTAGCAAACTCTGCCTTCTTCATAGCTGCTGCGTATACAAGATACTTAGCTGCATCGATACGTGTAGCCATATCTGCAAGCTTGAACTGTGTATTCTGCTGCTGTGCGATTGAACGGCCGAACTGTTTTCTTTCCTTTGTGTACTCGATAGTTCTCTCTAATGCGCCCTCTGCAATACCAAGTGCCTGAGCAGCGATTCCGATACGTCCACCATCAAGTGTATGCATAGCGATTGGGAAACCTCTTCCCTCTTTTCCAAGTAATGCATCCTTTGGAATACGTGCATCCTCGAAGATAAGCTCGTATGTAGATGATCCGCGGATACCCATCTTCTTCTCTTTTGTTCCGAATGAGAATCCAGGTGTTCCCTTGTCTACGATGAATGCAGAGAAGTTCTTCTTCTTGCGTCCACGCTTGTCCTCTGTGATGCTTGTAATAGCGATGATGATGTAAACATCAGCAACCTTACCGTTTGTGATGAAGCACTTAGATCCGTTAAGAACCCACTCGTCTCCGTCTAAAACGGCCTTTGTCTGACATCCCTGTGCATCTGTACCAGCGCCCGGCTCAGTAAGACCGAAAGCACCGATCTTCTTGCCTGAAGCAAGGTCAGGAACATATTTTTTCTTCTGCTCCTCTGTACCGAATGTCATAATAGGATCGATACAAAGTGATGTATGAGCAGATACAATAACGCCTGTTGTACCACAAACCTTTGATAATTCTTCTACACACATAACGTATGTAAGTGGATCACAGCCCTGTCCGCCGTACTCCTTTGGTACAGGAATGCCCATGAATCCATATTTTCCCATCTTAGCAACTGTCTCTGCTGGGAATACCTCTGTCTCGTCAGTCTCCTGTGCAAGAGGCTTAACTTCTGTCTCTGCGAACTGTTTGAAAAGGTCGCGAGCCATCTCATGTTTCTGATCTAAAGTGAAATCCATGATTTATTCTCCTTGAATTTTATAATTTGTTTTCAATTTATCCGAAATAAAGCCAACGAATGGCTTTATTGCTCCTACTGTGCGTCTACAGGTGTCTTTGTGCGGTCTGCGTTGTAAACGTAGAATCCCTTGCCGCTCTTGCATCCAAGGTTTCCGCCTCTTACCATCTTGCGAAGGAGTGGGCATGCACGATACTTGCTGTCACCTGTCTCATTGTAAAGAACGTCCATGATTGCAAGGCAGATATCAAGTCCGATGAAATCTCCAAGCTCTAATGGTCCCATTGGATGGTTAGCACCAAGCTTCATAGCTGCATCGATTCCGGCGATATCTGAAACGCCCTCCATCTTGATGAAAGCAGCCTCGTTGATCATTGGGATAAGGATACGGTTTACTACGAAACCGGCAGCCTCGTTAACCTGTACAGGTGTCTTGCCAATCTCCTCTGCAATCTTCTTGATTGCATCAACTGTCTCAACAGGTGTGTTAACACCTGCGATAACCTCTACTAACTTCATACGGTCAGCAGGGTTGAAGAAGTGCATACCGATTAATGGACGTGTAAGTCCGTTTCCAATCTCTGTGATTGAAAGTGATGATGTATTTGAAGCGAAAATACACTCTGGCTTAGCAATCTTGTCTAACTCAGCGAATGTAGTTTTCTTAACCTGCATATCCTCGAAAGCAGCCTCAACGATGAGGTCACAATCCTTGCAGAGATCTTCTTTTAAACCAGGAGTGATGCTTGCAAGAATGCCGTCAACCTTCTCCTGTGTCATTTTCTCTTTTGCTACAAGTCTTGCATATCCTTTTGCAATCTTGTCTTTTCCGCCTTCAGCCCACTCCTGCTTAATATCGCAGAGTGCTACCTCGTATCCATCTACCTGTGCGAATGCTTTTGCGATTCCCTGGCCCATTGTACCAGCACCGATAATTCCAACCTTCATTTTAATTCCTCCTAAAATATATTATGGTGCAAAAGCTTTAAGTGCTAAGCCTCTGCAGCATAACTTAATCATATATATAAACTGATGTGAATAAACTAATTCACACTACAAGGGGATGCACCTGCATCCCCTCATATATCTATTGGCAAAGAAAATTAGTACTTCTCAACGATAGTAGAACATCCCATTCCACCACCGATACAAAGTGTTGCAAGACCTCTGTTAGATCCTCTCTTCTGCATCTCATGTAATAATGTAACAAGGATACGGCAGCCTGAAGCTCCTACAGGATGTCCGAGTGCGATAGCACCACCGTTTACATTTACCTTGCTCATATCGAAACCAAGATCTCTTGCTACAGCGATTGACTGTGCAGCAAATGCCTCGTTTGCCTCGATAAGATCGAAATCATCAATTGTAAGACCTGTCTTTGCAAGAACCTTCTTTGTAGAAGCTACCGGTCCAACACCCATGATCTCAGGCTCAACTCCGCCAAGTGCTCCTGCTACCCATGTAGCTAATGGCTTAACACCGAGCTCCTTAGCTTTCTCTTCGCTCATTACAACTACTGCTGCAGCACCATCATTGATACCTGATGCGTTACCGGCTGTAACAAGTCCGCCCTCTTTACCTGAGCAGCAACGAAGCTTAGAAAGAGTCTCTACTGTTGTTCCGGCACGAGGTCCCTCGTCCTTTTTGAACTCAACAATTTCTTTCTTAACCTTAACAGGTACAGGAACGATCTCATCATCGAACTTGCCTGCTGCGATAGCTGCCTCACACTTCTGCTGTGAGTTTGCTGAGAACTCATCAAGCTCTTCACGAGTGATGCCGTATTTATCACATACGTTCTCAGCTGTGATCATCATATGATAGTGGTTGAATGCATCTGTAAGAGCATCGTTAACCATTGTATCGATGATTGTTGCATTGTTCATTCTGTATCCGAAACGTGCCTTTGTCATAGCGTAAGGAGCCATTGACATGTTCTCCATACCACCGGCAACAACGATATCAGCCTCACCGGCCTTGATCATTGTAGCAGCGTCGTTTACGCACTTAAGACCTGATCCACAAACAACATTGATTGTGATAGCCGGAACCTCGATTGGAAGTCCTGCCTTGATAGAAGCCTGACGAGCTACGTTCTGTCCCTGAGCTGCCTGGATAACACAACCCATCTTAACCTCGTCAACCATCTCAGGAGCAACACCTGCACGGTTTAAAGCCTCCTTAATTACGATTGCACCTAAATCTGCGGCTGGAGTATTGCTTAATGCTCCGCCCATTTTGCCGATTGCTGTACGGCAAGCACTTGCGATTACAACTTTCTTTGCCATTATATTATCTCCTTTAAATTGTATTGCACATCCGTGCTGTTAATTTTTTAACAAAGTTATTATACTACAAATTTATGTAAAAATCAATTGCTTTTGTTAATAATTTGTCAAAATTCTATTAAACTTTGCATATTTTTCATTTTATAAACAATCCCCGGACAGTATATCCGCTATACTGTCCGGGGATAAAATATATTCTATATACTTTTAAAGATTCTTAACTGTTGCAATGTCAACCGGTGTCTTCTTGTCAGAAGCAGTCTCTAATGCATGTGCAAGTGCATTGGCTGTATCCATGGCCGTGATACAGTAAACACCTGTCTCGATTGCATTTCTTCTGATAAGGAATCCGTCTCTTGTCTTGTCTCCGTTACCCTGTGTAGGTGTATCGATTACAAGGTCTATCTTGTGTCCGAGGATAAGATCCATGACGTTTGGAGACTCCTGTGATATCTTGTTTACACGAAGAGCATTTACTCCGTGCTCCTGTAAGTACTTTGCTGTGCTTCTTGTGGCGTAAATCTTGTATCCAAGCTTCTCAAAACGCTTTGCAACGCCTACTGCCTCAGGCTTATCGGCATCCTTTACAGTCATAATCATCTGCTTGTACTTAGGAAGTTCGACTCCCGCACCCTCAAATGCCTTGTAAAGCGCACCATTGAAGGTCTTGTCGATTCCAAGACACTCTCCTGTTGACTTCATCTCAGGTCCGAGTGAAATCTCAGCGCCACGCAGCTTCTCGAATGAGAATACCGGCATCTTGATTGCAATGTAATCGGCTGTCGGAGCAAGTCCAGGTGTGTAGCCCATGCCCTTTATTGTCTCGCCCATGATGATTCTTGCTGCGAGGTCTACGATTGGAATACCTGTAACCTTGCTGATGTATGGTACTGTTCTTGAAGAACGTGGGTTTACCTCGATAACATAGATGTTGTCATCCATATCGATAAACTGGATATTAATCATACCAACAACATGGAGTGCCTGTGCAAGTCTCTTTGTATACTCAACCAGAGTCTCTTTTGCTTTTTCTGAGATAGTATGTGCAGGGTAAACTGAGATAGAGTCTCCTGAGTGTACTCCTGTACGCTCGATGTGCTCCATGATACCCGGAATCAGGATATCTGTACCGTCACAGATTGCATCAACCTCAATTTCCTTACCCATAAGGTACTTATCTACAAGAATTGGATGATCCTGTGTGATTGTGTTGATGATGCCGATAAACTCTTCGATTTCATCATCATTCCATGCAATCTTCATACCCTGTCCGCCAAGCACGTATGAAGGACGGACAAGTACAGGGTAACCGATCTCGTTTGCTACCTTCTTTGCCTCCTCAGCTGTAAATACTGTACCGCCTGCTGCTCTTGGGATACCTGTCTTCTGAAGAATCTCATCGAAGAGCTCTCTGTCCTCGGCTGCGTCTACATCCTCAGCCTTTGTTCCAAGTATCTTGACACCCATCTTCATAAGTGCCTCTGTAAGCTTGATGGCGGTCTGTCCACCGAACTGTACAACAGCTCCGTCAGGCTTTTCAATATTAACGATGCTCTCAACATCCTCTGCTGTGAGTGGCTCAAAATAGAGCTTGTCAGCAATATCAAAGTCAGTTGAAACGGTCTCAGGGTTGTTGTTTACGATGATTGTCTCCCAGCCTTCCTTGGCAAACGCCCATGTACAGTGAACTGAACAGTAATCAAACTCAACACCCTGTCCGATACGGATAGGTCCTGAACCAAGTACAAGCACCTTTTTCTGTGGATTTGTCTCTGCCGCCTCATTCTCGCTGCCGAATACTGAGTAGTAGTATGGTGTCTCTGCTTCAAACTCTGCGGCACAGGTATCAACCATCTTGTAGGCTGCCACAATGCCGTTGTCGTAACGCATCTTCTTGATATCAGCCTCATCAATATCTGTAAGCTGTGAGATAACATTGTCAGGGAACTCGATACGCTTTGCCTCTTTTAACAGGTCAACTGTAAGCTCCTCTGTCTTTAAACGGTTCTCCATCTCAACAAGTATTGCGATTTTATCGATAAACCAAAGATCTATCTTGGTAATCTCGTGAATATGCTCGTATTTAACTCCACGGCGGAGCGCCTCTGCGATAACCCAGATACGTCTGTCATCAACAACTGCAAGCTGTTTCTCAAGCTCATCATCTGTAAGACCTGTAAAGTCATAAGACATAAGTGAATCAACATGCTGCTCGAGAGATCTGATAGCCTTCATAAGGGCACCCTCGAAGTTGTTGCAGATACTCATTACCTCTCCGGTAGCCTTCATCTGAGTGGTAAGTGTACGCTTTGCTGTGAGGAACTTGTCGAACGGAAGTCTTGGAATCTTGACTACACAGTAATCAAGCATTGGCTCAAAGCTTGCGTATGTCTTCTGTGTGATAGCGTTCTTGATCTCATCAAGGTGATAGCCGAGTGCAATCTTGGCTGTAACCTTGGCGATAGGATATCCTGTAGCCTTTGATGCGAGTGCTGATGAACGTGAAACTCGTGGGTTTACCTCGATAACACAGTACTCGAATGAGTCAGGATTGAGGGCATACTGTACGTTACAGCCTCCTGTAATCTGAAGCTCGTTGATGATATTGAGCGCTGATGTACGGAGCATCTGATACTCTTTATCTCCAAGTGTCTGCGAAGGTGCTACTACGATTGAATCTCCTGTATGCACACCGACCGGGTCGATATTTTCCATGTTACATACTGTGATGCAGTTGCCGTTGGCATCACGCATTACCTCGTACTCGATTTCCTTCCATCCTGCGATACATCTCTCTACAAGAACCTCTCCGACACGTGACAGACGAAGTCCATTTGAAAGTATGTCGATAAGCTCCTGCTCATCGTGAGCAATTCCACCGCCGGAGCCGCCGAGTGTAAATGCAGGACGAAGAACTACAGGGTAACCAATCTTGTTGGTAAATGCAATACCGTCCTCGATATTCTTTACAACCTGTGAAGCCGCGATTGGCTCACCGATTTTCTCCATGGTATCCTTGAAGGCCTGACGGTCCTCAGCCTTGAAGATGGTCTCTGCTGTTGTTCCGATAAGCCTTACTCCCTGCTCATCAAGGAAGCCGCACTCAGCGAGCTCCATGCCGAGATTGAGTCCTGCCTGTCCACCGAGTGTAGGAAGGATGCTGTCAGGCTTTTCTTTTATTATAATCTCCTTTAATGACTCAAGAGTAAGTGGCTCGATATATACCTGATCCGCAATCTGCTTATCAGTCATGATAGTTGCAGGGTTTGAGTTTACCAGACATACCTCAACGCCCTCCTCTTTTAAGGAACGGCAGGCCTGTGTTCCTGCATAGTCAAACTCTGCGGCCTGTCCGATTACGATTGGACCGGAACCGATAACTAATACTTTTTTAATATCATTATTTCTTGGCATTACTGGTTACCTCCCATCATGTTAATAAAGCGGTCAAAAAGATATGCTGAATCCTGTGGTCCAGGGCATGCCTCCGGATGGAACTGAACTGTGAAGATATTCTTGTTCACATACTTAAGTCCCTCATTAGTGCCGTCGTTGACATTTATAAATGCAGGCTCAGCCACATTAGGGTCAAGCTTATCTGTGTCAACCACATATCCATGGTTCTGGGAAGAAATATAAACACGGCCTGTTGCAAGATCCTTAACCGGATGGTTTCCACCTCTGTGTCCGTACTTCATCTTGTGTGTATCTGCGCCTGTTGCAAGTGCCATGAGCTGATGTCCGAGGCAGATTGCAAAAATCGGCACATTGCTGTCATAAAGCTTCTTTATTTCCTTTATAATATCTACACACTCCTTTGGATCTCCAGGTCCGTTTGAGAGCATGATTCCGTCAGGATTGTCACCAAGTATCTCTTCAGCGGTTGTGTGTGCAGGGTAAATTGTAACTTCACAGCCTCTTTCATTGAGTGATTTGGCGATGTTGTTTTTGGCACCGAAATCCATGAGGGCAACCCTCTTTCCTTGGCCCTTTAAAACCTTTTTCTCAGTGCATGTGACCTTGTCAACCACATTGCCTGTAGTATATGCCTTGAGCTTTGGAATAATCTCATCGAGATTGTAATTCTCATTTGTGGTAATCATTCCGTTCATAGTACCCTTTTCCCTGAGAATCTTTGTAAGCGCACGTGTATCAATGCCGGCCACTCCCGGAATATCGTTTTTCTCGAGGAAATCCTGTATAGTACCCTCGCAGCGGAAATTACTTGGCATACGTGACAGCTCTCTTACTATATATCCATCCGGCCATGGTCTTTCTGACTCCATATCCGGTGTGATTCCATAATTTCCGATAAGTGGATAAGTCATTACAACAGCCTGTCCTGCATAGGAAGGATCTGTAAGTACCTCCAGATATCCTGTCATTGATGTGTTAAATACTATCTCACTAATGACTTCCCTTGTTGAACCAATGCTGGTTCCGGTAAATACATTACCATCTTCAAGAATTAAAAATGCTTTCATCTTTACCCTGCCCTTTCGTGTTATACTTTGTAACCATAAGCTTCTTAGCTGCAACTAACCTTACGTCTGCGCAAAAAAAAAGAGGGCGTCTCTTTTTTCTTATAAAGTGTAGTTGCATAGTATATCTGCTTAAATTGTAAAAAGTGTATCATAATACAGCCGATTTTTCAACTGTTTTTTGTTACATAAATATGCATATTTATGTATACAATATTAGTTACTGTTCACACCAAAGTATGACCGGCAACTATTGCAGCCCATTAAAACTGCATCTTAGCGTTACGGAGTAAGTCCCGCGCATACCGCATATATCAGTCCTGAAAAAAATACAAGACATGTAAATCCAACTGAAATTGCAATAAAAGTCTTATCAGCTATATGTCGCGGTGTATACTCCACCTGATATATGCTTTTTGCTGTCATAGGAACGTACATATCGCCTTGTCCATTGCAAAAGCCTCCCTGATATGCACTCTTAAAGCCCACACGACTGAAGTAGTCTGCCATGTATGCCGGCATTGCATTTACAGACACCTGCATGAGCTTAAGCTGCATGCGCGCATATATCCTGACTCTCTCCAGAAGCTTTTTGCCAATTCCACGTCTTAAATACTGCGGATGTACATACAGCATGGTGATATGCCCCTCGTTTGTCATGCCGCACACTCCGCACAGCACATTGCTATCAAACGCACCAAATACTACAAGAGCACCGGTCCTTTCCTCGTCCGTCAGCCTGTCTGCATCCATATATTCATCAAAATATCGATGACAGTCCTGTGTCCGAAAGCAGCCTCTGATTGCGATATTGTATATACTTACCGCAAAGGCACATGCCCCTTTTATCTCTTCATTTGTAAGTTTTCTTATTTTCATCAGATAGTCTCCTCCACTATTCTGTCTCTAAGCCCACTATAGCGTCTCTGCTGTGAGTTGTTTTGTATCATCTCGTAAAATGTCTGTTCGTCACCCACTATGGTAACACATTTCTTTGCTCTTGTAACCGCCGTATAGAGCAAATTTCTGTTCATAAGCATTCTCGGGCCGCTCAAAAGAGGTATAACGACCGCCGGGTACTCACTTCCCTGCGACTTGTGTATAGTAACCGCGTATGCAAGTTCAAGCTCCTCCAAAAGCTTAAACGGATACTCCACCTTTCTGCCCTCGTCAAATGATATGGTCATGGTCTCGGCAAAATCGTTGATTTCCTCAATGATACCTGTATCTCCATTGAAGATTCCCATGCCCTTATCCACACAAAGTCCGAATTTTGTCCTGATTTCCCACTCTATCTGATAGTTGTTCTTTATCTGCATCACCTTGTCGCCCTCGCGGAAAATCGTGCCCCTGTATTCTTTTTCGCGCTTGCTCTTGTCTGCCGGATTCATATACGCCTGCAATATACCGTTTAGACGTTCCACTCCGAGAAGCCCCTTTCTCATAGGCGTAAGCACCTGTATATCATACTCTGTAGCATTTACAAACTTGGGAAGCTTCTGCTTTATCAGCTGTAATGTAACATTTATTATCTTGTCGGCATCATATCTCTTTAGAAAAAAGAAATCCATGCTCTTATTATCTAACGATACCTCTTCTCCATTATTTATCTTGTGGGCGTTTACTATAATATCGCTCGTGCTCGCCTGACGAAAAATCTTTGTAAGCTTTACCGTGTGGAAGGCACCTGAATCAATAATATCCTTTAGCACGCTGCCCGGTCCCACGCTCGGAAGCTGGTTCACATCTCCTACAAGTATGAGTCTCGTACCTGCAACAACCGCCTTTAGCAATGAGTACATGAGTGATATATCAACCATCGACATCTCATCTATGATAATTACATCCGTCTCGAGCGGATTCCTTTCATTTCTCTCAAAGCCAGCTGCGCTTCCTGTGTCCATGCCGCCGTTTATCTCAAGCATACGGTGGATTGTGCGCGCCTCGTAGCCTGTCGTCTCACTCATGCGTTTTGCCGCACGGCCTGTCGGTGCAGCCAGAAAAATATCCATGCCCTCCAGCTCAAAATACTTGATAATAGTATTTATAGTGGTGGTTTTTCCTGTTCCGGGTCCTCCTGTAATGACTAAAAGGCCATTTCTGACTGCTTCCTTCACCGCCTCTACCTGGTGCTCATCGAGCTCCATCTCTGTCTTTTTCTCTATATTTCTAATTGCAGCCTCTATCTCGATATCCGGCACATCATACGTCACATCAAGCTGCTTTAGCATGGCTGCCGTGTTTGCCTCCATATAATAAAAGGTGTTAGCATAAATCTGGGTTATATCATCCTTTAGCTGCATGACAATCTTCCTGTCCATGGCCAGATTCATGTAATGTGCCTCAACCTGCGAGCTTTCCACTCCGAGCAGATATACAGCACGCCTCGTAAGCTCCTCCATCGGCAGATATGTGTGTCCGTCCATGGCCGCCTGCTGCAAAACATACTGTATACCGCTTTTTATTCTAAAATCAGAATCAGTCTTGATGCCAACCCGCGCCGCTATCTCATCTGCAGTTTTAAAACCAACTCCGTCGATATCATCCGCCATGCGGTACGGGTTTTCCTTGAGCACGCTGTATATCTCTCCACCATACTTATTATATATCTTCACAGCCAGATTCATATTGATGCCGTACTGCTGCAAAAAAATCATGGCTTCCCTTAAGTCTCTTTTTGCATTGACCTGGTCCGCAATCTCCATAGCCTTTCTCTGGCTGATGCCCTTTACCTCAGCAAGCCTCTCCGGCTCTTCCTCTATGATGCGGAAGGTATCCTTCTTGAATCGCCTGACAATACGTGCTGCGAGTGCAAGTCCTATACCATGTATGGCTCCTGAGCCCAGATACCTCTCAATAGCCATCTCATCCTCCGGTTCCTTCTCTTCAAAGCTTACTACCTTAAACTGTCTGCCATAGGTGGCATGCTCTGTATACTCACCGTGAGCCTCTATATTTTCACCCTCAGCAATGTCCGAAAAAGTACCCACACATGTGAGCTCCTCCTCGTTCACTACAAGAACAAGTACCGTATACCCGTTTTCTGCATTTCTGTATATTATATGATCAACGTATCCTGTGACTGTTTCGGTTTCCAATTGAATTTCTCCGTATCTGTGTGTTTTTATTGTGACTCTGAATAGTTTTATTTTTTAAATATTATACCCTAGAGCATACGTATCTGCAATTACTAAGTTTGCACTAAAAAAGCCGGTAACCACATGCAAGCATGCCGAACCGGCTTTTTATTATCAATTATTATAATATATTGTAGTTGCGCTTCATCTGCTCATAAAGCTGCTGTGTGATGTTCTCTCCGGACTTCTCCACTATTGTATCACTCATCTGCTCTATAACAGTGTCCATGAACATATCCTTGTACTGCGACATAGATGAATCCTCATCATCACTCTTTAGTGTCATGGAATCCTTCATTTCCTTTATGACCTGCTCCACAAAATAAGACTCAAAATCTTTAAGTGTGCTCTTGAGCTCGTCCTCTGTAGAGTCTGATGACAGATTTTTTACGTTATTCTTAAGCTTGTCTGCCACCGCAGATGTATTATTTGAGTTTGCAAGTGTTGATACTGCGCTTATATCCATATGCTACTATCTCCTCAAATTATTTGCTGTCTCAAGCATCGAATCAGCTGTTGTGATGGCCTTTGAATTGAGCTCGTAGGCACGCTGTGCCACAATGAGATTAACCATCTCGTCAGCTACCTGCACATTTGAGCCCTCAAGATATCCTGTCACAACCTTGCTGTTTTTAAGAGCTGGGTTTGCAGCTTCAAGCATCGGATTGCCCGAATTGGCTGTTGCTGCAAGCAGGCTTCCTGACTGCTTTTCAAGACCTGACGGGTTATTAAACTGATACACAGCAATTCGCTGATTCAGATTAATATAATTGCCCTGTGCAGTCATATAACCTACCGCACCATCCTCTCCAAAGCTCATCTTCTCAGCAGACACACCTGCCGGCACAGCTATGATATTACCGTTTGTATCCATGACAGGATTGCCCTGTGAATCAGTAAGTATAGTCTGTCCGTTTCCATACTGGCTCCATGTGAAGGCACCGTTTCTCGTGTAATAGGTCTGATTGTCAGTACCTCTCACTGCAAAAAAGCCATCGCCCTCCAAAGCAAAATCAGTAGGCCTCTCCGTAGAATTGAGCGGACCCTGAGTATAAGTGGATGTGGTTGCAGCCACACGGGTACCAAGCCCCACCTGCGCTCCTACCGGCTTTGCATCACCATTTCCGGATGTAGAACGGGTCTGTATCGTCTGATATAAAAGAGACTTAAACTCTGTCCTCTGACCCTTAAAGCCTGTCGTATTGACATTGGAAAGATTGTTTGCAATTGTATCTACATTTGTCTGCTCAGCACGCATACCTGTTGCGGCTGTGTAAAGCGCCCTCATCATATGGCATATCTCCTTATACTCTTCCTACATTGTTGACAGCCTTGTCTAATGTCTCATCAATAGATGTAATAACCTTCTGTCCGGCTTCATATGCACGCTGTATCGTAATCATGTTGACCATCTCGTTTACTACATTGACATTTGAGGTTTCCAAGGCTCCCTGTTCTATTTCGGCATCGGAAGCTATAATATTACCCCCGGCCGTCAGATTGTAGAGATTTTCACCATATTTTTCAATATAGTCATAATTATCCACATCGACAACGCCGATAGTGCCAACTAACTGATTGTTCTGTGTGATATATCCCAGTGAGTTTACCGAAAACTTTTCATTCGGGTCTACCTTTACCCAGTTTGCCTCACCGCCGTCTCCACTCAGCGCACCTGTCGCATTGAGCACATGGTCTCCGTCTGCTGTGACCAGATAACCGTCAGCATTGACCTTGAAAGCACCGTCTCTGGTATACTTTACACTTGTTTGGCCTGATTTGTCAGTAAATGCAACGGCAAAAAAGCCTTTTCCACCGATAGCCAAGTCAGTAGGATTGTCAGTCACCTTAAAGCTTCCCTCATCCCAGTCGGTATACGTCTCACCGAGATGCACTCCGTATGTCATGCTGCCCAGATTTTTGTGCAGTCCGTAGTTTGATGTATCCTTTATCTTTATAGCAAGTTCATTTTTAAATGAATGCGAGGTGGTTCCCTCTTTTTTAAATCCATAGGTATCGGAATTGGCCAGGTTGTTCGCAAGAACATCCATGCGCTTCATCTCATTAACCATACCGGTGTGAGCGGTGTATAAGCCTTTTACCATATTTTTGTCCTTTACAGTCTGATTCTGTTAATAACGTTTACCTTTGATGCCTTGTCGGCAAAATCCTTTTCTGTCATATCGCCTGTTGTGAATGCATACTCGCCGTCAACCACATCCTCAATGTAGTCTACATGTCCAAATACAGCCTCAACCTCACTCTTTGGTGAGTCAGTTCTCACAAAGAAGCTGTTTACACTATCGTCATAGCTTACAAGTGTGAGCTTCTCAGGCTTCCAGTCGATATAAATATTTGTGTTCTGATGCTTTGTCATATCAACAACATCTGCCACTACAGCACTTGCTGTTGGAAGCTTTCCTGCTCCACTGCCGTAGAACATAGCATCTCCGAGCACATTTCCGCGTAAAAATACGCCGTTGAACACTCCATTCACTCCTGAGAGCGGATGTGTGTCATCTATCATATATGGTGCAACGAGACAGGTATAGCTGTCACCCACCTTGCGGCTTGAAGCAAGAAGCTTGATTGCACGGTGCATTGCCTTTGCATACTTAATATCCTCAGGTGTAATCTTTGTGATACCCTCACAGTGGATATCCTCGAAATCCACCTGCTGTCCTGCAACAAGCGATGTGAGAATGGCTATCTTTCTGCATGGATCGTGTCCCTCTATGTCGGCTGTAGGATCCTTCTCTGCATAGCCCTTATCCTGAGCATCCTTTAATACCTCATCAAAGTCTGCGCCTTCATCTGTCATCTTTGTAAGCATGTAGTTGGTTGTTCCGTTTAAGATACCTGTGATTTCCTCAATCTCATCTGCTGTAAGACACTTGTTGAGTGGTCTGATAATAGGGATTCCGCCACCGACACTGGCCTCAAACTGGAAGTTCACTCCATGATCCCTGGCAACCTTGATGAGCTCAGCACCCTTTGCAGCAACAAGGTTCTTATTTGATGTTGCTACCTGTTTTCCTGCCTCAAGCATTGCCTTTACGAATGTAAATGCAGGCTCAACTCCTCCCATTGTCTCTACAACTATACCGATCTCAGGGTCCTCTGCAATAACCTTATAATCATGAACTATTTTGTTCTCAATAGGTGTACCCGGGAACTCTCTTAAATCAAGCACATACTTGACCTCGATTGGCTCTCCTGCTCTCTTTGCGATTTTTTCTTTGTTGATTTCTAATACTTCTACGACACCTGATCCAATTGTGCCGTAACCCATAACTGCAATCTTCATCTTTTTGTTACTCCCTGGCTAAAATTTTTACGTAATGTATGCCCTTTAAGGACTCAATCTGCTTTGCCATATCATCCACATCATCCGACTCCGGAAATACATCCACAGATAACGTGAGTGACGCAATGCCATTTACCGGTACACTTTGGTGTATGGTAAGAATATTTGCTTTCGCATCGGCTACCGACTTAAGCACAACGGAAAGTATGCCCTGCTCGTCATCCATCTGAATGACAAGATTCACTGTCTTTCCTTTACGCCCCTCATAAAAAGGAAAAATATCATCCTTATATTTGTAAAATGAGCTTCTGCTTATGCCAACAGCATCTGTTGCCTCCTGCACAGATTCAAGCTTGCCCGAATCCAGCAGTCTCTTTGCCTCAACTACTTTAAGCAGCACCTCCGGTACAGCCTTTGCCCGTAAAACGAAGTAGTTTGATTTCTCCGCCATTTAGTTACCTCCAAAATGGCCGGTGTGTGTTTGTCACACACCGACATTTGTCCTTGACTCAAAGATTTTAACACAAAGATTACAGCTTTGCAACATCTTATGCTCTTGGTTTTCCACAATTACTGCAGAATTTACCTGTATTTTTTTGTCCACACTCACATGTCCACTCTGTGTTTACAGGTAATGGCTTGCCACAGTTTGTGCAGAATTTACCTGTATTTTTCTGTCCACACTCACATGTCCACTCTGTAATCTCCTGTGGCATAGGCTTGCCGCAATTACTGCAGAATTTACCTGTGTTTTTCTGTCCGCACTCACATGTCCAGCCTGACGCATCCTCCTGCTGTGTGGCACCTGAAGCCACTCCTGCTGCCATACCTGCTGCACCATTTCCCGGCGCATTCATTCCGGCTGACCGGTTATTTTGTGCCATCTGTGTAAAACCATTCATCATATTGCCCATGGTGCTCATTCCCATGCCGACACCCATGAAGCCCTGCATAGCTCCACCACTGTTGCTGCCTGCGTTCTTGACACCCTCTGACATATTTTTGACCATATATCCCTGTGCAATAGATGGATCTGAGAGCATTGCGCCCTCGTTTCTTGTGTTAATGAGCTCCTGAGACTTTTCATCATATGAAAGGCTGGCGATACCAACACTTTGTACCTCCATACCACGCATCTGATTCCAGCTTTCATCGAGACACTTGGCCATATATCTTCCAAGCTCAGATGCCTTGCTTGTGACGAATGAAATTCTTGTACCATCCGCTGACATCTGGTTGATGGCAGACTGTAATGCCTCTAAAAACTCTGACAGATACTGCTCATTGATATCAGTAATCTCCACATGATCCATATTCTTTGGAATAGCCTCTGCATAAAACTGAAGCGGATTCACAATTTTGATGGAATATGTACCATGGGCACGAAGGAAAAGCTCCGCATTATAAAATGTATCATAGTAGTTTATAGGATTTCTCGTACCAAACTTGATTCCCTTGATTTCCTGAAGGTTGATATAATAAACCTTCTGTGACTGTGGTGTCTGTCCACCAAATCTCACACGGTCAAAGGTTTCCTTTAAAGAATCCCCAAACTGTCCGTTGAAAAGTGATGGCATAGATGAATTGCTCACCTTGTAGTAGCCCGGCTCAGCTGTGTAATCCACAATCTTGCCACCATCAACAAGTATCATAAACTGATTGTCATATACATGAATGATAGAACCGTTTGAAACAATATCGTCAGAGCCTTTTTTATTCTGCCCCCTGTTTACCAGCACCCCCCTGGCATAGACTGTCTGGTCGCCTATATTATCCGGCTCAATAACCTCCTGCCATGTATCTGCAAAGCCGCCTCCAATTGCCTGTTTTACTGCCTTAATAATTCCCATTTTCTTCCTCCTTAGATATGGTTGTAATCAACTTCATGGAAGCTCTGCAGCTTCCATACTTTTATATTGACAGGCTCAACATATGAGCCACAATATTCACATTTCTTTGCTCCAAGACTTCTGACCGGAGCACCGCAATTCGGACATGTAGTGCCAACTGCACTGCCTATCCCTGCATTATCCAGCATATCTATATCCTGTATGTATACAAGCTCCATATTGTATCTGGTCTGCTTTTTATACTCTTTATCACCACTGATAATCTTTCCTGAGGCAGTCTTGTAGTAAAAATACTCAACCGCACTCTGTATACTGATGACGCACCTTCCATCTCTTTTCACATAGTTTGAGATTTCAGTCTGATGCACCCTGATCTCGTCAAAATGCTCTTTAAAGCCAGCCGCTTCATTGCTGTCTATACGCACCAGCACCTGCTGTCTTACCTCATCAGAAGCCTCACGGTCCAGCTTGTAAATATCCTCAGTCGTGATTGCACAAAGTGCTGACACAAGCACTCTTTCTGACATTCTCTTAAACTGTTCCCAGACAAACTCCGGAAAATCCCTTTTTATCTGTGGCTCCATAAGACGCGTCATGCCTGAAACCGACTTGGGAGTCGTAGAGACATTCTCCCTGATACGATTGATGCCCTCTGTGACATCAGGTGTACCAAGAAGACTTTCAGACAACCGTCTGACTTTAATGTAAACAGTCACTCCGGCAGCTGTCAGAACTGCCAATATCGCCACAGCTATAACTAAACCCACATTTGCCTCCTTATTCTGAACGTGTTGCAAGCCACTTCAGATAACCATTGATAAATATATCTATATTGCCATCGAGCACTGCATCCGCATTACCGGTCTCCACATCTGTCCTGTGATCCTTGACCATGGTGTAAGGCTGAAGCACATACGAACGTATCTGGCTTCCCCAGCCAATTTCCTTGACCTCGCCTCTGATGCCCGCCTCCTTTGCAGCATTCTCTTCCTGCTTTAAAAGATACAGCTTTGCCTTTAACATCTGCATGGCTTTGTCCTTGTTCATATGCTGTGAACGCTCATTCTGACACTGTACCACGATCCCTGATGGAAAATGTGTGATACGAATAGCAGACGAAGTTTTATTGATATGCTGTCCTCCTGCTCCACTTGAGCGGTAGGTATCAATTCTGATATCCTCGTCCTTCACCTCAATATCGAGATCCTCCTCAATATCAGGCATGACATCACATGATACGAATGAGGTCTGCCTTTTTCCCGCCGCATTAAACGGCGAAATACGAACAAGCCTGTGCACACCCTTTTCAGACTTTAGATACCCATATGCATTCTCTCCGTTTACCTGGAAGGTAATGGACTTGATACCGGCTTCATCGCCATCAAGCGAATCGAGTACCTCAAGGGTAAAGCCCTTTTTATCAGCCCACTTCGAGTACATACGAAACAGCATGGCCGCCCAGTCACACGACTCGGTACCACCTGCACCTGCATTGAGCCTCAGAATCGCATTGCATTTATCATATTCTCCCGACAAAAGAGTCTTCATTCTGATACCGTCATATGTGCTCTCAAAATCATCAAGCATCTGCTGTATCTCGGGTATGAGTGACTCATCGTTCTCCTCATATCCCATCTCAATCATCGTCTCTATATCTTCGTACTGTTCTTTGAGCTTTGCGTATGTAGCTACATCATCCTTCATACTCTTAAGCTCTTTCATCTTGCTCTGTGACTTCTCCGGGTCATCCCAGAAGTCAGGAGCTTCCATTTCTCGCTCTAATTCCTGGATTTTTTCTTCTTTATTAGCCAGGTCAAAGTGAATCCCTCACTTCCTGTAGTGGGGCTTTGTAGCCTTGGAGCGTGGACTTGAAATTATCCAACTCTACCACAGAATCACCTCTTTCTTTGCATTTTTTGTTGGCCGCCTTTAGTTTTTTGATGACGCTTCCCGCATTCAGGCTGTGGGGTGCGGCTGTCACATAGTATATTCCTCTGAAAAATATGAAGTCAGCCACGGGATTTTTTCGGATAGTGATTTTTCATTTTCACTTTGTTTCATTCATATTTTTTTCCGGACCCCCGTGGCAGTTCATATTTTTCTTCGGAACATACTATGTGCCGGCCGTAAACCTGGGTTTACTGGGCGGGAAGCTGGTTGTGGCACATATTAAAAACGTATGTTATATGCCATGTTTTTTTTCGGCCAGCGTCAATACCCTTATTATACCGATTATATTAGAAAACTGCAACTAAATTTGGCACTTATAATCATGCTTATCATCACGCTTGTTACCATGACTGTTACTGTTCACACCTAACAGTGTGACCGACAACGATTACAGCCCACTTCTCTTCGTGTCTTCATGTTTTCATATTTTCGGTTTCGCAGTGCCTGCTGTATACCTCTTACGCGCCACATGTATAACAAGCGCAATAAATAGCAGCATAATTATACCGCCTGTGGTGTCAATCAGTACGTCCGTGAATCTGCCAGCCCGGCCGGGAACGAACAGCTGGTGAAATTCATCTGTGCAGGCATATAGGAAGGTCACGCCTATCGGAATCAAAAATCTTCTTCTGCCATGCAAGAACGAAAATGTCAAAAAGCCAAGCAATGTTAGAATGGCATACTCACTCATGTGGGCACATTTTCTCACCGGATAGTCTATAAGCTCTGCCTTATCGAGCAGCTCCTTCTCATCCCAGTGGCTTGCGGTAATGGTATTGACCACAGAAACTATGCGATAGCTGACGCTGCCGCTGAGCTCTGACGACTCGGTATCCGGCTCCGCCGAAAACATAAAGATGACTACCATCCAGCACAGCATGAGAAAGCATGCAATCTTATTTAAGCTTTTCATTCATCACCTCAATCGCTTTCTGAAGCTGCACATCATACTGCATATCATAGTCTGCATTTGTATCTCCTGTATATTCGTAATCGACCTCTACATCAGGCTCGATACCCTTTTTGTGGATATTGTGGCCGTTTGGTGTGTAGTACTTCGATGTGGTAATCTTTACAGCATCACCATCGGAAAGATTATAGATAGTCTGTACAATTCCTTTTCCAAAGGTCTTTTTGCCTACAAGTGTTGCATCAATATAACCATCCTCATTGTAATCCTTCATGGCTCCCGCAAAAATTTCAGACGCACTTGCGCTGTTTTCATCGACAAGCACTACGATAGGACAGTCTATCTGTTTGCCATCGTCATCACCAAATGTCTGAACATTTCCGTTTTTATCCTTTGTATACACGACAGTTCCTGCAGGAAGCTTGCCAACTGTTTCTGCCGGAAGCAGTCTGTCAACCATTTCTGTCACTGCGGTAAGTAGTCCTCCCGGATTAGCACGCAAATCCACTATAAGACCCTTCATACCCTGATTTGTAAGTCCGTCAAGTGCATCCTCAAACTGACTTGCCGTGTTTGTCTGAAACTCGCTGACCTGGATATATCCCACTCCATTGTCAAGCAGCTTGCTGTCCACTGATGGCAGCTCAACATTTTTACGCTCCACCTCAACGATAAATGGGTCAGCCTCCTCGCCACGTCTGATTTCAAGCGTAACTTTCGTGCCCTCCTTACCTCTGATTTTGGCAACAAGCTTTGTGAGATCCTCGGATGTTGCCTCGACGCCGTCAACAGATACTATTTCATCATCCTTTTTAAGCCCCGCTTCCTCCGAAGGTGTTCCGCTGTATACCTTTGAAACAGTCACCTGCTTTGTATTCGGATCCTGCTTTAACGCAGCTCCGATTCCATAATACGTGCCTGTCGTACTAATCTGCAGCTCCTTATATTCATCCGCGGTATAATAAACCGAATAAGGATCATTTAGCCCCTCCATCACACCATGCAGCAGACCGTTTTCCAAATCATCCTTATCGTAATCCTCATAGTAGTACTCGTCTATGTAGTTCGCAAGCTCATCGATTTTCTGCACGGTCTTGTCGTCAAGCACATCTGCGCTTTTTGCAACGGTATGCACGCTCCTGCCTGTAATCATTGTGTATGCAAAGAGCACAATCAATCCAAGCACAATGGTGGTCACTATACCTGTAGCAATCCCGACACCGAACCCATTTCTAAATCCCTTTCTATGAGGCTTTTTATCACTCATATCTGAATTATCATCGTATTCAAAGCCGCTGTTGTTTGAATTATCCATTTCAGTCCTGTCCTCTCTATATTATATTATGATATGAACTTAAAACAGCCTGTCTCCGATCGGAGCCAGGCCGTCATAATTATTATTATACTCTTAAATGTTTCCGAATTGTGAATCGGCTTCCCAAAAAGCCAATTCCAACGCCCAGTATAAGCGCTACCGGTACAAGTGTAGAGAAAATCTCCTTTGTCGGGATAAATGTCATCATATTTCCTATAAAACTAAACTTATTAGCAATATATGCACAAATCTTTCCATACATGACACTAAGCAATCCCAGAGGAATCGCTGTTCCTATCAGTCCAATGAGAATACCTTCTACCACAAACGGAGACCTGACCAGAAAATCAGTCGCTCCAATAAGCTTCATGATAGCTATTTCCTCTCGTCTGACCGCAATACCTGTAGTAACTGTGTTGCTTATAAGGAAAATCGCAACACACAGAAGAATCAGAATGATACCTCCCGATACATAGCTGATAAGCTTATTTAAATCGGTCAGTGTATTGGCCACATCCTGCGACTGGTTTACCTTTCTGACGCCCTCCAGCCCCTTGATATAGTTGACAAGAGTCTGCTGCATAGAGACATCATTCAAATAAACCTGCAGATTTGCTGAATTACTGAGAGGGTTATCATCACCAAAGGAAGCTGCAGCATCATCGTAGCCCTCAAAATACTCCTTCTGGTAATCACTCCATGCATCGGCCGCTGACTGATAATCCACCTTGCCAACCTCAGCCCTCTTTTCTATCTGAGCCTTGTCCGCTTTTATTACATCCTCTGTAGTGCCCTCATTAAAGAACACTGTGACCGCAACACCCTCCTCAGCTGTCTTAACCATGCTTGAGAAGTTCGTCACAACTATATAAAACAGACCAAACATAAAAATACAGGCTGCCATTGTCGCTATGGATGCCAGTGAAAACATCTTGTTTCTGAAAATATTCTTAAATCCCTGCTTGATTGAATAAAATAACGTATTAATCCTCATCACTATCACCATCCTTGCTGTCAGATACAACAAGACCTTTCTTTATAGTGATAACACGTTTTTTCATAACCTTAACAATCTCCAGATTATGAGTTACAACGATAACAGTTGTGCCTTTCTCGTTGATTTCCTCAAGCAGTTTCATAATCTCCCACGCATTGTTATTGTCCAGATTACCTGTCGGCTCGTCAGCAAGCAGCATGCTCGGCTCATTAACAAGAGCTCTTGCAATAGCTACTCTCTGCTGCTCTCCTCCCGAAAGCTCCCTCGGCTTTGACTTGTACTTTGCAGCAAGCCCTACCATAGAAAGCATCTGTGGCACCTTTTTCTTAATAACAGCTGTGGATGCACCGATAACCTTGAGTGCAAAAGCTACATTCTCATAAACATTTCTATCCTTTAATAATCTGAAGTCCTGGAAAACGACTCCAACATTTCTTCTGTATTTAGGAACCTGCTTGTGGCGAATGCGCGTCAGATTCCTTCCGTCAACAGTAATCGTTCCGTCTGTAGGATCAAGCTCCTTTAAAAGAAGCTTAATCAAAGTGGATTTACCGGATCCGCTATCTCCGCATACGAAAACAAACTCTCCATCATCAATCTCGAGATTGACATCATTGAGAGCAGGTATACCTGCAGAATATGCCTTACTGACATGTTCAAGTTTAATCATTACTTTCTCCTTAATAGTCCATTGATTCCATATATTTCATATATTTGACTACCATAAGGGCAATCTTAAATGTGATGGCATCCTCGAACACTCTAAGGTCGAGCCCTGTACTTTTCTGAAGCTTGTCCAATCTATATACAAGAGTATTTCTGTGAATGTAGAGCTGTCTTGAAGTCTCAGATACATTCAGGCTATTCTCAAAGAACTTATTTATAGTAGATAATATTTCTTCATCAAAATCGTCAGGGGATTTGCCATCGAATATCTCTTTGATAAACATCTTGCATAGAGGAATCGGGAGCTGATATATCAGACGGCCTATTCCAAGCTGGGAATATGCTATAATATTCCTCTCCTCGAAAAAGATTTTTCCGACATCGAGAGCCATCCTGGCCTCCTTATATGAGCGCGACACCTCTTTCAACTCATTGATAACAGTACCATATGCAATATGTACCCCATCCGCTTCGGATCTGAACAGATTCAAAATCACCTCGGCTGTCTTTCTGAGATCATCATAGGTCTCGTTTTCTGCCAGTTCCTTCACTACTATTATATTCTTCTCGTCAACAGCTGTAACAAAATCCTTTGATTTGCCGCCGAAAAGACTTCTGATCTTCTCAAGCTCGTTGCCGTCCTTCTCCCTGTTCGTCTCAACAATAAATACTACACGTCGCACTTCAATATCAATGTGAAGCTTCTTCGCGCGATTGTATATATCAACCAGAAGGAGATTATCCAAAAGCAGATTCTTTATAAAATTATCCTTGTCAAATCTCTCCTTGTATGCAACCAGAAGATTCTGAATCTGGAAGCTTGCAATCTTGCCTATCATATAGACATCCTCGCTGTCACCATAAGCTAAAAGCACATATTCCAGCTGGTGATCATCAAAGACCTTGAAAAACTGGCATCCATTAATCACCTGACTGTCTGCTGGTGATGCAACAAATGCCTGCGCCGGCTCTATAAACGCCTCAGCGTTCGGAAATGTAGCTGCAAGAATCTTGCCCTCTACATCTATCACACAAAGATCGGTTCTCGTAATTCCTTTAAGGCCATCAATTGTATTTTGAAGTATCTGATTGGAAATCATAAATCGTTCTCCTTCTCCCCTTTTTGTAACTGCGCATTGCCCTCACAGTCACTTTATAACTAATTGCATAAATACTTGCTATTATTTTAATACATTCGCACAAAAAAATAAAGAGGTAAATGTACAATTTTTACACATTTCCTCTTATTATTTCTTTTATTGTTATAAGAATTAACTATATTGAACTGTTTTGTCTATGTTCATAGGTGTTGATAAGATGCGTAAGGCGCTTCACATCAAGCATTTTTCTTATTTTTCCAATAAATCCATGTTTTTTCCCCATGAACTTATTATTTCCGATTCCGTACCAGAGGTTCATCAACAGCTTTTCCCTGTTGTGTAAAAGGAAATTTTCCTGTGACGGAGACGGAAGAAATGATGCAATCACATCAGGTGAAACAATGTTAATTTCATTGACAAGATTTTCGCTGCATCCCGGTGAGTCATCAAGAACACCCTTGCCGGATATTCGCGCTCTGTCAAATAATCCAAGCAGAAATTCCTCAGCCTCATCAACAGCTTTCTGCGACTCTGCAATCACAAAGATTTTTTTATCATTTCTCTCAAGCCTCTTAAAAAACTCATAAAAGAAGTCATGATCTTCTATCTCATGCCGACGCTGCAAAGTATCTGCCGATACCGCCCTTAGTATGCCTTCATCCGCAATGACAGTATAATCGCATGCCTCCAGTGCCTGCTTCACCTCTTCATCAGACTCCGCCAATGCCAGCGTATCCATATTCACTTCCTCTATTGTAGTGAATATCTTCTCTGAAATACGCCTGTCAACTCTCATGATCATCTCGCGTACTGTATAGTTATCAAGTTGTAGCCCTGCAATATCTATCTTTTTAATCATAATTTGAAGTATAACAAAATTAACTTACATAATCAACACTTTTCAAGTTGTCCGACAATTATAAAGTATTTTAATACTATTATTTACAATTAAAATGTCAATATTATTTCCGAAATATTACTATTTTAGTGCAACTTTATCAGAACTTTACAAAACAGTTGTTCTTTTGCTCACATTCAAAAATGTGGATAATGTGCATAACTCCGTGCATAACTCATTTTTAGGGCACTTTGAGGTTTACTTTTGTTGATAGTTATCCACATTTATCCCCAATCCGAATTTACCGGGTTCAGTATATCCACTTTTTTGTGCATGTTGCTATTTTGATATATGTAATAAAAATTACGCTTGACAGCCCTGTTTTCCATTCTGTTTAAATTAGTCCCGTTTTTAAACATATATGTATATCATACAGGTCACTTATTTCAAATATCATAAACAAAAATAAAGTTTCTATATGTAAAAAAGACCTCCATCTCGATGAGATGAAGGTCTTTATAGATTCATATTTACCTATCCGGCATGAATTTATTAGAAAATTCTTCTAACTGCAATGATTGATTTGTAGTTAGCCGGTGATGTATATTTGATACCGTCTGATGGGTTGCTTGCATGTACAATAGTGTTTCCACCACAGTAGATAGCAACATGTCCGCTATAGCAGATGATATCTCCAGGCTGCATATCGCTTGTGCTCACACCGTATCCAACGCTTCTCATTGCTGATGAGCTGTGTGGTAAGCTGATGCCAAACTGTGCATAAACTGACATTACAAATCCTGAACAATCTGTTCCGTTTGTAAGACTTGAGCCACCGTAAACATAAGGATTGCCAACGAACTGTGATGCATAATTAACAACAGCCTGTCCGTTTGAACCACTTGGTGCGCTATAGCTCTTCTCTGATGAAGAACTGCTTGATGATTTGCTTGAAGACTTAGATGACTTCTTTGCTTCTGCCTTGGCTGCTTTTGCCTCCTCAGCCTTTCTAGCTGCCTCTTCAGCCTTTTTAGCTGCTTCCTCAGCCGCCTTACGCTCTGCCTCTTCCTTGGCAAGTCTTGCTGCTTCCTCTTCCTTAGACTCAGCATAAGTGAACTCTGTATCAAGTGTCACATAATCTGTAGATACATATCCGGTACCGTCTGCTGTAGATACACCTACCCATCCGGCTGTTGACTCATCCACAACTGTGAGATCATCCTCTCCGGACACGAGACCAAGTACTTCTGCATCAGTAGATGCTGTTGTTCTGACCTTGAGTGTCTCAGTATTGACTGTTGCCACGCGACGTCCTGCGCTCTGTACGAGTGCATCGTCACCGACTACAACATAATCGCCTTTTACATATCCTGTTACTGAACCGGACTGGATTTTGTACCATCCGTTATCGGTTGTCTCAAGTACTGTTCCAATTCCATTGTTATAGAGCTTTCCAAGAGACTCGCTGTTTTCATCTGCACTCGCACGTATATTAACGCTGTCGCTAACCTGTGCAACTGCTGTATCAGCATATGCTGATTTAACCGGCTCAGCATCTGTTGTCGCAACATCTGTTGCAGTCTCTGATGTCTCATCACCTTTTAACATTACATCTGTCAACATAGATGTAACACCGGCTGTAAGAGTGTTTGATGTACTAACAATATCTGATGTATAACTAGCTACTCCTGCAGTAGGTCCAGCCGCATATACTGCGTATGGCACTGATGAGAGAGCCATAAAGCCTGTAAGTACTCCGGCTGTGAGTTTCACATAATTTACTTTCATTTTACCCTCCGTTGTATGAATTTGTAACAGTTATTACGAATTTGTTACAAATATTACTTTGTCATTATAACAAAGCAACATATATATGTCAACATTTTCTTATTGTTTTCTTAAGAAAATCGTGATATTATAACAGTACATAGGATATTAGTTCCACGAAACACTTATGTAACATTTTCACAGGAGGGATTACTATGCAGTCAAGTACAGTAAATTCCGCATTATCAGCAGTCTCTCAATCTGTTTCCGGCACTTACGTGCAGGATGTCAGCATCAAGATGCTCGACAATGCAATCGACCTTAACAACACAATGGCACAGGGCACTATAAAGATGATGGAAAATTCTGTTACACCTTATCTCGGTGGCAATATCGACATATCAGTATAACATATCAATATACCCATCATCACAGCACATACATGTAACTGCTATTACTGTTGTGCGGTTCACAAAAGCAGGAGCCGTCATGAAACATTTCATGACGGCTCCTGCTTTATTTATGCGCGCTGCTTCACACAGCTAAATGCAAATAACGCAGCTATTATTTTGTGGCAATAGCCTCAACCTCAAGCATTACATCCTTTGGAAGTCTTGCAACCTCAACACAGCTTCTTGCAGGGTATGCTCCGTTAAAAAATGTGGCATATACCTCATTTATTGCACCGAAGTCATTCATCTCCTTGATGAAAACTGTAGTCTTTACCACATTATCCATGCTTGTTCCGGCTGCTTCAAGTAAATGTGACAGGTTAGTAAACGCCTGCTTTGCCTGTGCCTGTGAGCCCTCAGGAATTTCACCTGTCTCCGGCACTACCGGTATCACTCCGGAAGTATATACCATACCATTTACCTCGATAGCCTGTGAATATGGTCCGATTGCTGCCGGTGCCTTGTCTGTACTGATAACGTTTTTCATGTTATTGTCCTTCTTTCCTGTTAAAATTTATTAAAAAGACTGTTATTTCTTAAGACGGATTTTGCCATCCGTGAGATCAATCTTTCTTTCCTTATATAAATGACCAACTGCACGCTTGAATGCATTTTTGCTAAGCCCTGTTTCTCTCTTGATTACCTCCGGGCTTGCCTTTTCCGAAAACGGAAGCACACCTGCGTATGAATCAAGCAGCTCAAGGAGCTTTTCAGAGTCGGAATCCATCTGGATATATGCCTTTTCCCTCATTGTCAGGTCCAGCTTGCCATCCGCCTTGACATCAGTGACCTTTGCCTCTATCACATCTCCAAGCTTCAGATAAGCAGCATTCTCAAAAACCGGTATCTTGGCTGAATATTTGTCATCCACAGCGATAAATGTACCGAAATTGTCGCTAAAATCATACACACGGCCTGAAACCATATCGTCCTTTTTGTATGGTGAATCGGTGCTCAGCATATGGTAAATACCCTTTGTGGTAGCGCAAAGTCTCTGGCTTTTATCTATGTATAATGTAACAAGTATCTCATCTCCGGCGCTGACCTTTCTGACCATCTCCTTGTAAGGAAGAAACAGGTCCTTTTCAAGTCCCCAGTCAAGGAACGCCCCTATTTTAGTCACCTCCTTGACAGTAAGCACCGATAAACCTCCAAGTGTCAGCTTTGGCTCGTTTGTCGTAGCAATAAGTCTGTCGTTAGAGTCCTTGTATACAAAGACCTTAAGCTTATCCCCCTGCTTTACTCCATCCGGAATCTGCTTTGCCGGAAGCAGTACCCTCTCCTCCGAAGCCGAAGATGTTGACAGATATATGCCAAAATCAACCTTCTTTACACATACAAGCTCCTGATATTCTCCTAATCTCATGTTTTTCCGTCCTTTCTGTATCAAAACTGTATCGTTATTAAATAATGGAATTATAATTATTTTTCCGGTACCGGCTTACTCAAAAACTCCACCACCGAATACGGTTTTTTATCCGTATCCGCAAGCACCACTGTCACACTCTTTGATGTGTACTTCACGTATGATATAACTGTATCACCAAGCTTTGCTTCTTTTCTGTACTCCACACGAAGCTCAGATATTTCAAAATCATTCGGCAGAAGCTGCTGCGCCAGCATAACATACTTCTCATTGTTCATATGATGGTTGCTGTCTATAAAAAACTGAGGAACCACAATCTCACCCTTTTTCTCCATATCATCAGGAATATGAAGCTTGCGCTTTGCACACTCCATCTCAAGCTGTGGCTCAAGACCGTATGTATCCGCAAACTCCTGAGGCACCTTCACCGGTCTACCGGTTCGTGTATCAACAAGTACCCAGACAGAATTGGCATATGCCAGTGTGCTGCCGCCTGCATCTTCAAGTGTGAAATTTCTGTAACCGTAAAACGCCTTCATACCATATGCCCATGTGGATATCTTTACCTGTTCATTAAGCAGGGGAAGCCTGTTTATGCATATCTGCCATGATGAAAGCACCCATGCTATATGATTGTCTGCAAGAAATCTGATTCCCACATCATGTGACTGTGAGTGAAACACACTACAGTCCTGAAAATAATTGGTAAGCCCTGTAAGGCTCAGTCTACATGACGAATCCACCTCGCTGTAACGTATTCTGCTGTCAAATGAAAAAGCCATATCTAATTCCTCTAGTCTATAAAATTGAAGTAACTTCTGATAAATCTAAACGCTTCATCCACACCATTGGACATCCAAAGATTTGAGCTTTTATTAATGATATCCTGGTATTGCTGTATAGTAATTGGTGTCTTTTTTTCAGAGCCGAGTTCTTCTATAAGATTAATAATTCTTAAAAAATTCTTGTTCATATTACACCATCCTTCTATAACTATTTAAGTCATATACGTTTTTATTTTATAACAAATCGCATTATTACACAAGAAAAAAAGAGAACTTCTATCGAAGCTCTCTTTAGCTGGCCCACAAGGATTCGAACCTTGAAATGACGGAGTCAGAGTCCGTTGCCTTACCATTTGGCGATGGGCCAATGTGTTGTCTCAACAAAAAATATTATACACATGTGGCTATATAGTGTCAAGCATTTTTTTATTTTAATTGAATGTAATTGAATATAAATTCTGCTTGTCCTGCTAAAATGTGATCACCGGCTAATTTTTAAACAGCAGCACCTCGCCATCATATTCAGCAAATGTCACCTCATCGCCCCACTCAAGCTTTGCCGTGCCGTTTGTCTGCTCTATGATTGTTTTCTCTATGCGTTTTTTATCATTTTCCGGGATAACGGCTTTCACGAGCACATCCGCCTCATACGCTGTGTCCATCACCGTAATCTTCTCCTGTGCAAACAGATACTGAAGTCTTCCGATTCCGGTATAGTCCGTCCTGATAAACAGTACTGCACCATCCTTCTTCTCTATTATCTCACTTGCCGAAAGCCCCGCCTTTGTGGCTTGCTGATACGCACGCACCAGTCCGCCTGTGCCAAGCAGCACCCCACCGAAGTATCTCGTTACAACAACAGCGGCATTGTGGATATTTTCCTTAAGGAGCACATCAAGCATAGGACGGCCTGCGGTGCCTGCAGGCTCCCCGTCATCCGAGCATCTGGTCAGCTCCTGTCTCTTTCCTATAACAAAGGCACTACAGTTGTGCCTTGCATCCCAGTATTTCTTTTTCGTCTCATTGATGAAGCTTACAGCCTCATCCTCAGACTCTACCGGCCTTACGGTTGCTATAAACCTCGATTTTCTCTCTGTTATCTCACCCTGTCCGCCCTTGTACACGTACAGGCTTATAGTATTCTCTGACATATGATATTCTTTCCATCCTGATATTGCCTGATTACACTCATGCATCTTAAAGACACTTTATAATTGTTACCTGTATTATATAATATGAAAACCAATCTGTAAATTGCATTTAAATGCTATATTTGATATAATAATATATACTGTTTATTTTCTAATCACAGTATATACAAACAAGATTACAAATCTTTATAATGACAAGGAGGCCTATATATGAATTACGGCAAAAAAGCTACAATGCAGCTGCTCCGGAAATATGACAATAAGAGCTCTAAGGTCAAAAACAAGTTCAAGCTCATTGTTCTAAAGATTCTTCTGGTTGTAGTAATTGTAGCAGGCGCAGCCGGCATCAGTTCAGGGATCGGTGTCATGAGGGGAATCATTGATTCCGCACCTGACATATCAAAGATCGATGTCACTCCTACCGGCTACTCAACTACCGTTCTGGCGGCAAACGGAGAAGAAACCGCCACACTCGTAGGTCAGGGGGCAAACAGGCAGTATGTCACCATCGATGAGATTCCGTTGGATTTGCAGCATGCTTTTGTTGCAATCGAGGATGAACGCTTTTACGATCACAACGGCATCGACCTGCATGGTATCGGAAGAGCCTTTATCTCCGGTCTGTCAAAGGGCAGATTCAGCGAGGGAGCCAGCACGATAACACAGCAGCTCATCAAGAACAACGTACTGACAAGCTGGACAAGCGAGACTTCCTTCGTAGAAAAGCTTCAGAGAAAGATTCAGGAGCAGTACCTTGCCCTTGAGCTTGAAAAGCAGGTAAAAGACAAGGACTGGATTCTTGAAAACTACATGAATTCGGTCAATCTGGGGGCAAATACCCTCGGTGTGCAGGCCGCATCCAAGAAGTACTTTAACAAGGATGTCTCAGAGCTCACGCTTTCCGAAGCATCTGTCATCGCAGGTATCACTCAGAATCCATCCGGCTACAACCCTATCACACACCCTGACAAAAACGCCAAGAGACGTGAAAAGGTGTTAAATAACATGAAGGATCAGGGCTATATCTCCAAAGCGCAATATGATGAGGCCATGGCCGATGATGTCTACTCAAGAATTGCTGAGTACAACACCGCAAGCTCTGGCTCTGTGAACACATACTTTATTGATGCACTCATCGACAACGTGTTCGACGATCTCACAGCCGCTGGTTACTCTGAGACAGAAGCCTACAAGCTGATTTACCAGGGCGGACTGACTATCAAATCGACACAGGACCTTACTATGCAGACTATATGCGACGAGGAGGCAAACAATCCATCCAACTATCCGTCCGATGCAAAGTATTCGTTCCAGCTTTCCTTCGAGGTAAAAAAGGCAGACGGTTCGTACAAGACCTACACGAACCAGACCATGCTCTCTTTTTATAAAAAGAAAACCAACAATGATGATTTCAGCATCAACTACTCAAGCCCTGATGAATGCAATGCAGCTATTGCACAGTACGAGCAGGATGTACTTGAGGAGGGTGATTCAATTGTGGAGGGTTCTGAAGCTGTCAATATCACGCTGGAGCCGCAGGTTGCCATGACAGTCATCGACCAGAGCACCGGTGAGGTAAAGGCACTGGTAGGCGGTCGCGGTGACAAATCCGGCAACAGAACATGGAACAGAGCTACAGATACATGCAGACAGCCCGGCTCTACCTTCAAGATAATCGGCTGCTATGCTGCTGCTCTCGATGCAGGCGGCAAAACACTTGCATCCGTGCAGGATGATGCACCGTTTACAGTAGGTTCAAAAACCTTTAACAACTATGACAAATCTTTCGGAGGCTTTACCTCCATCCGATGGGCAATAACAAAGTCCATCAATATTGTAACAGTCAAAACCTTACAGGATATCGGGGTTGAGCTCGGTTACAAATATGCAGAGGATTTCGGTATTTCAACTCTCACCGATTCCGACAAAAACCTGTCACTGGCGCTCGGCGGACTGACAAAGGGTGTCACAAACCTTGAGCTCACAGGTGCATATGCTACTATAGCCAACGGCGGAGTATACTTAGAGCCAAAGTTCTACACTCAGGTTCTTGACCACGATGGCAATGTATTACTTGACAAGACCACTACGCAGAACACACGTACTGTAATCAAGGATACTACGGCATGGCTTCTTACAGATGCCATGAAGGATGTTCTGACACAGGGAACCGGAAAGCTGGCGCGCTTTGACAGCCAGATAGCCCAGGCGGGTAAATCCGGTACCACAACCAGCAACCGCGACTGCCTGTGGGCAGGCTACACACCATACTACACATGTGTCGTATGGGGCGGCTATGATGACAACTCAAAACAGTCCGGCAAGCTCACATCCTACCCTAAAAATATATGGAGGAATGCCATGAGCAGAATCCATGAAGGACTTGAAACCAAAGACTTTGTACAGCCGGATGGTATAACAAATACCACGGTATGCAGCAAATCAGGGCTTGTTCCTTTAGAGGGAACATGTGACAATGATCCTCGAGGATCAATGTTGACAACCGAATATTTCGATAAGGACACTGTGCCGACAGACAGCTGCGACCATCATGTTGCACTTGAGATTTGTGCCGATTCGGGAGCCATTGCCGGTCCGTATTGTCCGAATAAAACATCAAAGGTATTTATAACAGGCGCTGTATCAGGCAGCCCTGAGTATGAATTCATGGCAGATGACACGTTCATGAATACCGTATGTACATTACATGATGCAACATCGCTGATTAACAGCTCACCAACCACCACGGATCCTACCAATTCCGGTACTACACCGGGCAGTTCTGACGGCACTGCGGCTGGAGCACAGACAGGTGATGCTGGAACTGGTACCGGTGCTGGCTCAGGTGCTGGTACTGGCACTGGAGGTTCCGGTACCGGTGGCTCCGGTTCAGGTAGTACTGATACCGGCAGCTCCGGTTCATCCGGTAACAGTGACCGGTAACACTCATCGTCAACCATTACAATTCACAACTTAATTATCTAAAGCAAAACCCCCAAGGATCATATCCTCGGGGGTTTTTGTTGATGTATATATGCTAAGGGGATTAGATAATAATTTGCATTACTCTACATCCTGTAATGCCTCAATTCCTTCCTCGCCTGTACGAACCTTGACAACCTGTGCCACGTCGTAAACGAAGATCTTGCCATCTCCGATATGTCCGGTGTAGAGAGTCTTCTTAGCAGTCTCAATAACCTTTTCTACCGGAATCTTGCCAACGATTACCTCAACCTTAACCTTTGGAAGTAATGTCGCATCAAGCTCAGCTCCACGGTATTTCTCGCCGGCACCCTTCTGGATACCACAGCCCATAACCTGTGTCACTGTCATTCCTGTTACACCTAAGTCATTCATAGCCTTACGAAGCTTGTCGTACTTTGTAAGCTTTGAAATAATAACAACCTTGTGGATACCGCTTGCTGAAGCCGGTGTTGTTGCATTTACAACAGGCACTGCTGCATCCTTCTTTGCCTGAGAAGCTGTTGCATACTCTGAAGAACCAAGGTCTGTATTTTCATTGATATACATAACATCACCTGATACATCCATGATAGCAAATCCTGCATATGCTGATGGAAGACCATGCTCTGTTGGGTCAAGTCCTACGATTTCCTCTTCCTCTGAAACTCTAAGTCCCAGTGTAGCCTTGATAACAAGGAATACGATTGTAATAGTTACTACTGTCCATGCTGCAACAGACACAAAGCCTGTGAGCTGGAGTCCTAAAAGCTTAAATCCACCGCCGTAGAAAAGTCCTACGAGCTCGTTGCCCTTTGAATCAGCGATTGAATATCCAGGAGCACTGTTTGTGGCAAAAAGACCAACAGCGATTGTTCCCCAGATACCATTCATCATATGTACTGCGACAGCACCTACAGGGTCATCAACACGAAGTACATTGTCAAGGAACCATACACCGAAGCAGACGAGAAGTCCTGCTACGGAACCGATAATGATAGCACCGAGTGCATCTGTTACATCACAGCCTGCTGTGATAGCTACAAGTCCTGCAAGTGAAGCATTCAGACACATTGACACATCAGGCTTGCCATATTTGAGCCATGTGAAAATCATACATACTACTGTTGCAAGTGCAGGTGCGATTGTTGTTGTTACGAAGATAGAACCAAGCTGCTCTACTGATTTTGCTGCTGCACCGTTGAATCCATACCAGCCAAGCCAGAGAATGAATACACCGAGTGCACCGATTGTGATGTTATGACCCGGAATAGCGTTTACCTTTGTAATCTTTCCGTTTTTATCCTTTGTAAACTTTCCGATACGAGGTCCAAGAATTGTAGCTCCTACAAGAGCACTGATACCACCAACCATGTGGATGGCACATGAACCTGCGAAATCATGGAAGCCAATCTGTGAAAGCCAGCCACCGCCCCAGATCCAGTGAGCCTCGATTGGATAAATAAGTGCTGAAATAACTCCTGAATAAACACAGTAGGAAATAAATTTTGTTCTCTCAGCCATAGCTCCTGATACGATAGTTGCTGTTGTCGCACAGAAAACCAGGTTGAATACAAAGTTTGACCAGTCAAAATTTTTATAAGATGTAAAGATGTCAAATCCCGGCTTACCTATAAAACCAAGTACATCTTCACCCAATAAAAGTGAAAAACCAATCAGTATGAATACAACTGTACCAATACAGAAATCCATGAGGTTTTTCATAAGGATGTTACCGGTATTCTTTGCTCTGGTAAAACCTGCTTCTACCATAGCAAAACCTGCCTGCATCCAGAATACCAATGCTGCTCCAATAAGGAACCAGACTCCGAAAATTACTCCACTAATCTCTTCTGTCATAGTAATGTCCTCTCTTTCCTGTTTCTTCTTTCATTTTCTCATTTTATCGAAAGTAAAATTTATAAAAAAACAGAGACACTTCACCAATTTCCACAGCTTCGTGGTTCAGCAAAATGTCTCCATTTTATTATTATGTTAAATTAAATCATATATGCCGCTCTAAACAGCTTTCCGTAAGCTTTTGGGCCTTAAACTACAGGGATTAAACCTCGAAGATTAAATCGCCGTATGATGGCATTGGCCACATCTCTTTGTCGACAATCATCTCAAGCTCATCAACCGGAGTACGAAGAGCATCCATAGCAGTCTTTACAACATCTCTGTAGTAAACAGCCTGCTCTCTGCCCTCTTCCATAGCACCGGCCTTTGCTGTCTCATCCTTAAGCTTTGCAAGTGCAACCTGTGCATCTGAGAGAAGAGCTGAGCTCTCTGTAAGAAGCTCTGACTGAACAGATACATCTGCATCAGCAACTGCACTCTTAACTGAGTTAACTGACTGTGCAAGTGATGTAACATACTTGATAACTGCAGGAATAATCTGCTTTCCGGCAATATCAATCATAGCCTTTGCTTCTATATTAATAGTCTTTGCATATGTCTCATACTCGATCTCGGCACGGCTCTCAAGCTCTGTCTTTGTAAATACACCGAACTTCTCGAATGCTGCAACTGACTCTGGAGCAACGTATGCAGGAATTGCATCTACCATAGACTTGATGTTTGGAAGTCCACGTCTCTCTGCCTCAGCTACCCACTCATCTGAGTATCCGTTTCCGTTGAATACGATTCTCTGGTGCTCTACTGCGTAATCCTTGATGAGATCATGTACAGCGAGGTCAAAGTTGTCTGCCTTCTCAAGTATATCACAAGCGTCTGAGAATGCCTCAGCAACGATTGTGTTAAGCACGATGTTGGCCTGTGCAACAGAATCCTGTGAACCAACCATACGGAACTCGAACTTGTTTCCTGTGAATGCGAATGGTGATGTACGGTTACGGTCTGTAGCATCCTTCATGAAATCAGGAATTGTCTTAACACCTGTCTCAAGCTTCTCACCCTTTAAGCTGTGTGTAGCTGTACCTGTTGCGATAAGCTGGTTCAATACGTCTCCGAGCTGGTCTCCAAGGTAGATAGAAAGGATTGCAGGTGGTGCCTCGTTGGCTCCAAGTCTGTGATCGTTTCCTACATCTGCTGCTGCCGCACGAAGAAGTGCTGCATGCTCGTCGATTGCCTTTAACATACATGTGAGTACAAGTAAGAACTGTACATTGTCATGTGGTGTCTTGCCAGGCTCAAGCATGTTGATACCATCATCTGTTGTGATTGACCAGTTGTCATGCTTTCCTGAACCGTTAACTCCTGCGAATGGCTTCTCATGAAGTAAGCATTGGAGTCCGTGACGGCCTGCCACCTTCTTAAGTGTCTCCATGATGAGCTGGTTGTGGTCAACAGCTACGTTGCACTCAGCATAGATAGGTGCAAGCTCGTGCTGTGCAGGTGCTACCTCGTTGTGCTGTGTCTTGGCTGAAACACCAAGCTTCCAGAGCTCCTTGTTTACATCTCTCATGTAAGCTGCGATTCTCTCACGGATAGCTCCGAAATAATGATCATCCATCTCCTGTCCCTTTGGAGGCATAGCTCCGAAAAGTGTACGTCCTGTGAAGATGAGATCCTTTCTCTGTAAATACTTCTCACGGTCTACGATGAAGTACTCCTGCTCAGGTCCAACAGAAGGTGTAACCTTCTTTGATGTTGTATTTCCAAATAATCTAAGAAGTCTCAGTGCCTGATCGTTGATTGCTTCCATTGATCTAAGAAGAGGTGTCTTCTGATCAAGAGCCTCGCCTGTGTATGAACAGAAGGCTGTTGGAATGCAAAGTGTTGCGCCTGCTGCATCCTGTCTTACAAATGCAGGTGATGTACAATCCCAGGCTGTATATCCTCTTGCCTCAAATGTAGCACGAAGACCACCTGATGGGAAAGATGAAGCATCCGGCTCACCCTTTATTAACTCTTTTCCTGAAAAGCTCATAAGTACTTTTCCGTTTGGCATTGGAGAAGTGATAAATGAATCATGCTTCTCAGCAGTAACGCCTGTAAGTGGCTGGAACCAATGTGTATAGTGTGTTGCACCCTTCTCAATGGCCCATTCCTTCATCTCGTGTGCGATAACATCAGCAGTCTCGAGATCAAGCTCCTTTCCTTCGTCCATAACCTCATGGAGCTTCTTGTAAACCTTCTTTGGAAGACGCTCCTGCATAACTGCATCGTTAAATACGTTCTCTCCAAAGATGTCTGCTACGTTGAAATATTCCTGTTCGCTCATATCTTACATCCTTTCTGTTCATCAATCCCCTTGAGTGAATTGTTATTTTCAAATAATGTTTAAACAGCTGCACAACATATAAACTCGAATATTCTTGTTTTATGCCGGACTTCTTAGTTTATTAAAAAAGAGGGCACTCCATCTATGGTGGAACGCCCTCGTTCATTTCGCTTAACATTATTTCTGAAATTAAGATACTCCTTTGAGTATCAAAAATCAAGCGTTTATGTTAAAAAAGTTAAGTTTTATAAAATTTTACTACAAGATATAAATATTTTGTAAAGTAGTATGTGCAAAAATACTAAATTGCAATAATATTATTCAGCCTTTCCAACTGATCCGAAAAGCTCCATCTTCTCCTTAACTGTTGCCTTGATTGCCTCAGCACCTGGAGCAAGAAGCTTACGAGGGTCAAATCCCTTGCCCTCAAGATCCTTTCCGGCCTCGATGTATTTACGTGTTGCATCTGCGAATGAAAGCTGGCACTCTGTGTTAACGTTGATCTTAGATACTCCAAGGTCGATTGCTTTCTTAATCATGTCAGCTGGGATTCCTGTACCACCGTGAAGTACTAATGGCATAACACCTGTCTTCTGCTGGATAGCGTCAAGAGTCTCAAAGCTGAGTCCCTGCCAGTTTGCAGGATATTTTCCGTGGATGTTTCCGATTCCTGCTGCAAGCATATCTACACCAAGATCAGCAACTCTCTTGCACTCGTCAGGATCAGCGCACTCGCCCATTCCAACAACTCCGTCTTCCTCGCCACCGATTGAACCAACTTCAGCCTCGATAGACATGCCCATTGCATGAGCAACTGCTACTAACTCTTTTGTCTTTGCAACGTTCTCATCGATTGGATAATGAGATCCGTCGAACATGATTGATGTGAAGCCGGCCTTGATGCACTTGTAGCATCCTTCGTATGTGCCGTGATCAAGGTGAAGTGCTACAGGTACTGTGATACCGAGCTCGTCATGCATAGCCTTAACCATTGCTGCTACTGTACCGAAGCCTGTCATGTACTTTCCGGCACCCTCAGATACACCAAGGATTACAGGGCTCTTAAGCTCCTCTGCTGTTAAAAGTACTGATTTTGTCCACTCAAGGTTGTTGATGTTGAACTGACCTACTGCGTAATGTCCTTCTTTTGCTTTCTTAAGCATTTCTGTTGCAGATACTAACATATTTTTTCCTCCTGTTAATTAAAAGCTAATGTTATTATATTACATAACCTTATAAAAATAAAGTTAAATTTTTAACACAATCATACAAAAAATTGTGTACTATTACTATTTTATGTCCGATTTTGTATTTATCAGCACATAATGGTAATCTGTTTGTTCAGATTAGTGATGGTCAGATCCGTGTGGCTGCCGCCAAACTCTCCGTCGAGTGTCCACGGTACCTCCTCCTCACTCTCCACATACAGCTCACTGGTCTTGAAGGAGTAGATGAGCTCATTGTCATTTTCACGTTTTGCCAGTCCCGCAAGTATCTTGTTGAGCTCGATTGGGTTTTTTGGATTCTTGATGAGTGTCACCTCAAAAAGGCCGTCATCAAGCAGTACGTCAGGACCTGATATGCCCTTGAAGCCTCCTACCGAAAGGGAGTTGGTCACCATTCCATATATAAACTCATCCTCTATTATCTCACCGTCATGGGTCACCTTCATCCTGTACGAGGTGATATCCATCAGGTGCTTTGCACCCTCTAAAATATATGCTGCATGTCCCAGTATATTTTTCATCTGCTGCGAGGTCTGGTAGGATACCTCTGTAAAAAGGCCAAAGGCTGCGACATATACGAAGGTATCTCCGTTAAAGCCTCCCACATCACACGGGAATGGAGTACCGTTTACGGCAACTCTTGCGGCCTCCTCCATATTTTTGGGTATGCCGAGAGAGTTTGCAAAGTCATTGGTGCTGCCCGCAGGGATGTATCCTATCGGTACATTTACCTCGCTTTGCTCCATGCCGGTCACTACCTCGTCGAGTGTGCCATCTCCGCCGCTGCACACTACAAGGTCATACTTCTCAGCATTTTTCCTGACCTTTTTTATGGCATCTCCCTGACACTGTGTAGGATAAATGGTGATTTTGTATCCTGCCTTTGTCATGATGTCCACGATATTTACCAGGTGCTCCTTTATGAGTCCCTTGCCTGATTTGGGGTTAAATACAAATAAAAGCTTTTTCTTCATCTATCTCAGTTCCTCCGCAATCGCCGATAATTTTCTAAGCCTGTGGTTGACTCCCGATTTGCCCATTGGAGGATCCAGATATCCTCCGAGCTCCTTTAGCGGTGCATCCGGATATTCAAGCCGAAGCAGCGCCATCTCCCGAAGCTGTGCCGGTAAATCATCGAGTCCTCTCATTTTCTGTATCAGTCTGATATCCTCTATCTGCTTTACTGCCGCATTCACAGTCTTGCTGATGTTTGCGGTTTCGCAGTTTACTTTACGGTTTACACTGTTGCGCATTTCCTTTAATATGCGCACATTTTCCAGCTTCATGAGTGACACATACGCCTCCATGATGTTGAGACTGTCCACGATGTGGGCACCCTCCTTTATGTACACTACATAGTGCCCCTTGCGCTCTACTATCTTGGCATCCGTATCAAAGCCGCACAAGAGCTCCTGAAGCTGCTTCGCCTGCTCTTTCGTATGACACACTATCTCAAAATGGTACGCTTTGTTGGGGTCGCTTATCGAGCCTGCTGCCATGAAGGCTCCCCTGATAAAGGCTCTCTTGCAGCATGTCTGCATAAGAAGCAGTCCGTCTGCGGTCTGTCTGTTGACAGGCTGTGCCGTGATTTTAAGCGCTGCAAGTATCTTTCCGGTATCCTGCTCATCCAGCGCCTTTGTGGTATCTGTGCCAAAGGCACGCTTCATAAGTGTGGCATATTTATTTAAAAGCAGCAGGTTTTCGGTGTCGAGCTCAAGTCCCTTTGTTTTTTCATTGATACGGCCCGAAAGCTCTATGATGCCTGCAAGCTCAGCGAGCTGACAGTGCCTGCTCTTTGATATCTGCTTTGCCAGCTCTTCCTTTACATCACTGGAAAATGACATGTTATTTACCTCTCAATGCATCCTTTCCTATGTCGCGATGCTCTATCTTAAGTCCATAGTCATTACAGCCGCTAAGCCTCTTGTACAGCTCGTTCGCAAGCGTTACCGAGCGGTGCTTGCCTCCGGTGCAGCCTATAGATATAACAAGCTGGTTCTTGCCCTCAGAGATATAGTTTGGAATGAGAAATTTTATCATATCATCAAGCTTGTCGATAAACTCATTTGCCTCCGGAAACTGCATGACATAGTCCTGTATCTCCTTATCATTACCGGTTTTCGCGCGCAGTCCGTCCACATAGTAGGGATTTGGCAGAAACCTCACATCCATGACTATATCAGAGTCTGACGGTATGCCATACTTGAAGCCGAAGGACAGTATCGTGATAAACAGATTTTTGTAATCCTCATTCTGCACAAATATCTTTTCCAGCTCAATTTTAAGCTCCCTTGTGAGAAGCTGGCTTGTGTCTATGATATAGTCAGCATTGTCCTTTAAATACTGCAGCTTTTCCCTCTCAAGCACGATGCCCTTATTGACGCGCTCACTGCCTGCGAGAGGATGGTTTCGCCTCGTCTCCTTGTATCGCTTTACAAGCACCTCATCCTCAGCATCGAGGAAAAGTATCTCATACGGAAAATTTTTCTGCCTTAGCTGCTCGAGCGTCTGTGGAATCGCATCAATTCCTGAGCCGTTTCGCACATCTATGCCGACTGCCACCTTGGACACATCACTGTGGAAGGTGTTTGAAAAGTCTATGAGCTTATCTAATAGCTGTATAGGCAGATTGTCTATACAGAAATATCCCATATCCTCCATCATTTTCATTGCTGTGCTTTTTCCGGCACCTGACATGCCCGTCACTATTACAAATTTCACTAGAATTCTCCAATCATCTTAACTTCCGGTTCGAGCTTTACTCCAAACTGCTTTAAAACTGTTTCCTGCACATTCTTTATGAGTGCCAGGACATCCGCTGCAGTGGCTTCGCCCTTATTGACCACAAAGCCACAGTGCTTCTCCGACACCTGTGCTTCTCCCACGCTGTAACCTCGAAGACCTGCATCCATGATAAGCTTCCCTGCAAAATAGCCCTCCGGTCTCTTAAAGGTGCTGCCTGCACTTGGGTACTCAAGTGGCTGCTTCTCCACTCTCTTTGTGCGAAGCTCTGCCATATATGACTTTATCTCATCCTTAGGCTTTGGTGTGAGCCTGAATCTGGCTGACAGCACTATATAGCCCTTTTCCGGGACTATACTGTGCCTGTAGGATAAATCAAGCTCATCCCTTGTGACAGTCTTTAGCTCGCCCTCTGCTGTAAGCACTGTGGCATCGATTAGGACATCCTTTATCTCTCCGCCGTAGGCTCCTGCGTTCATGACTACCGCTCCGCCAACACTTCCCGGGATGCCCGATGCAAACTCAAGACCTGAAAGCGATGCCTCCGCTGCCTTTGCCGCCACTGCTGCAAGGATAGCCCCGGCGCCCGCTGTGATGATATGACCGTTGTCTTGTGCTGTGAGGTCCTGTGCTGTGCTTTGCTGCGCCACATCTTCTGTCACCTCGATTTCGGACAGGCCTTTTCCAATACCAATTACAAGGCCTCTGATGCCCTTATCTCCTACCAGCAGATTGCTTCCGTTTCCTATCACTGTAACCGGCATATCACATGCCTTAGCCATCTCTATAAGCTTTGAAATCTGGCTCATATCAGGCTCTGCATAGTAATCTGCCGGGCCTCCTATGCGGAAGGTCGTGTGTTTTTTCATCGGCTCATCCTGCAGGAGACCAAGCTGCGGCAATTGTTCTGTTACACTTTTTACAAATGTCTGATTCATCTTATATTCCTTTAGCCTATGCTTCCTTCAAAAATGCAATGTAGCCTCTGAATGCCTCATATAAATCGACCTTGCTGATGATTTCCCATGGCGCATGCATGTTGAGCACCGGCACACCGCTGTCAATAACATTCATGTCATAGTTTGCGAGGATATATGCGATTGTTCCGCCGCCTCCCTCGTCTACCTTTCCAAGCTCTGCTGTCTGGAATGAAACATCTGCTGTATCCATGATATTTCTAAGCCTTGCAACATACTCTGCGTTGGCATCGTTTGAGCCTGATTTGCCTCTGGCACCTGTATATTTGTTGAATACAAGGCCCTTTCCGAAGTATGCCGAGTTCTTCTTTTCCATAACCGATGGATAGTTCGGGTCAAAGGCTGCTGATACGTCTGATGAGAGTACCTTTGAGTTTTTCAGTGCACGTCTGACTGCAAGCTCGCTATAGTCTCCTGCCAGGTTCATCACCTCTGCCACACAGTTTTCGAAAAAGCGTGACTGCATGCCGCTGGCTCCCACTGAGCCGATTTCCTCTTTGTCCACTAGCAGGCATACACTTGTATATTCCGGTGCGCCCTCTATCTCAAGCATAGCTCTGTATGAAGGATATGCACACACTCTGTCGTCGTGGCCGTAACCCATGATCATACTTCTGTCAAGTCCGTAGTCTCTTGCCTCTCCGGCAGGTACTACCTCTATCTCTGCTGAAAGGAAATCATCCTCGTCCACACCGTACTCCTGTGAAAGTATTGTGAGGATATTGGCCTTTACTCTCTCCTTGATATCCTTGTCGTCCTCATCCTTTTCTGGTCCCGGTATGCTTCCGATCAGCACATCAAGGCTCTCGCCCTTTATGACCTCTGAGGCCTTCTTGCCCATCTGCTCGCCTGACAGATGAATAAGCAGATCGCTCACGCCCACTACAGGATCATTTGGCTTGTCTCCGATATTGACTGTCACTGTGCTGCCATCCTTTTTACAGATGACTCCGTGAAGTGAAAGTGGCAGTGTGACCCACTGGTATTTCTTGATGCCGCCATAATAATGTGTGTCTAAAAGTGCCATGTCTGTGTCCTCGTATAAAGGCACCTGCTTTAAGTCCATTCTAGGTGAATCAATATGGGCTCCAAGGATATTCATACCCTTCTCAAGAGGCTTACTGCCCACGATAAACAGTGCCAGTCCCTTTCCCATATTGTTTGCTATGATTTTATCTCCTGCCTTTACGCTCTTTCCTGTCTCGATGAGCTCATCAAGGTCCACAAAGCCGTGTCCTGTGGCGTCAGCATAAACTGCTGCCGTGCACTCGCGCTCTGTCTTGCAGCCGGATATGAACCTTCTGTAATCCTCTGCAAATGCAAATAATTTTTCTCTTTCAGGTCCCTGGGGATATTTCTCCCAGGCGTTTTTCTTTTCTATTGCCATGATTTATTATTCCTCCGAATTTTTTGTAAGATTTGCCTGGACGCGGCGATACAGCTCCTGAGCTGCATTGTAGCCCATCTTCTTTTGTCTGTGATTGACTGCTGCTGTCTCTACGATGACCGCCAGATTACGTCCTGGTCTGATTGGCAGTGAATGACACACTACCTTGTTGCCGAGATACTCGGCATATTCTTCCTCGAGGCCGAGTCTGTCGTACTCTGCCTCCTTCTTCCAGTCCTCGAGCTTGATTACGAGGTCTATCTGCTGTTTTTCCTTTACACACTCTACTCCGTAAAGCGTCTTGACATCGATGATTCCGATGCCTCGAAGCTCTATAAAGTGTCTGGTTATCTCAGGCGAAGTGCCCATGAGCGTATGCTCGTTGATCTTTCTGATTTCCACCACATCATCCGTCACAAGACGATGGCCTCGTCTGATGAGCTCGAGTGCGGCCTCACTCTTTCCGATACCGCTCTCACCTGTGATCATTACTCCCTCGCCGTATACATCTACCAGCACGCCGTGCACTGTGATGCATGGTGCGAGCTGTTCGCCAAGACAATAGATGAGCTCAGCCATAAAGCTTGATGTGGAACGACCTGTTGACAGCACCGGTATGCTGTGCTCTCTGGCCTCTTCCATAAATATCTCATCCGGCTGTAAATCCCTGCAGAAGATGATACATGGTATATCAAACTCCATGAAGCGGCTATAGCGCTCTTTTTTCTCGCTGTCGCTCATCTTCTCTATATAAGTATACTCTACATTTCCGATAATCTGTATTCGTCTCTCCTCAAAATGATCAAAATATCCTGAGAGCTGAAGCGCCGGTCTGTTGACGTCCGAGCACTCTATCGCCCTCTCCTTTAGATTCATCTCTTTTGTGAGATTGTTGAGATCGAGCAATTCTGCTACCTTTGCAACTGATACTGAGTGTAATGCATCCATTCGCGGTCCCCCTTGATGTATATTTGTTTTTTAGTATACCACAGATTAGCTTCAAAATCTACGTGGCAGAGTGGAAAAATGCATACACTGCCTGTGCTGCTTTCTCGTTCATGGTCTCTGTCTGCATAAGATCTTCGACATCTGCTTCCTTTATCTTCTCCAGCGACTGGTAGCGGCGCATAAGCGCCTTTCTGCGCGCCGGCCCTATGCCTTCAATATCATCAAGCACCGAATGTACCTGACTCTTTGAGCGCAGTGACCTATGAAACTCTATTGCAAAGCGGTGTGCCTCATCCTGTATTCTCGTGATGAGCTTGAAGCCTTCGCCGTGGCGGTCGATAGGTATCTCCACATTGTTGTAATAAAGACCTCTTGTGCGGTGAAAATCATCCTTCACCATGCCACACACAGGTATGTCGAGCCCCAGCTCGGAAAGCACCTGAAGGCATATATTTACCTGACCTCTTCCACCATCCATCATTATAATATCCGGAAAACGGTTGAAGCTGCCTATTTCCTGTGGAGAGCCATCTTTTTCAAGCCGCTTCTGTTCTTCCATGCCATGTGTAAAGCGGCGTGTGAGCACCTCGTGCATTGACGCATAATCATCAGGTCCCGTAACTGTGCGAAGCTTAAACTTTCTGTAATCGCTCTTTTTAGGCTTGCCCTTCTCATACACTATCATGGAGCCGACGGTCTCAAAACCGTTGATATTTGAGATATCATAGGCCTCCATACGGTTTAAGCCGTGTAAGCCCAAAAGTCCCTCGATTTCCTTTACCGCTCCTATTGTGCGCCCCTCTTCTCTCTTTATCCGCTCCTTATCCTGGCTGAGCACTAAGAGTGCGTTCTTGTAGGCAAGCTCAACAAGCTTTTCCTTCATGCCCTTCTGCGGCACCTTTATATTCACCCGCCTGCCTCGCTTTTCGCTTAACCACTGCTCCAAAACAGCCATATCCTCTATTTCACTCTGCAGCATGACCTCGCGCGGTATAAAAGGTGTTCCGGAATAAAACTGCTTCACAAAGTTATTTAACACATCATCCGCAGCCTCCTCGCTTCCAACCCTCACATGGAAATGGTCTCTGCCTATCAGCTTTCCGTTTCTTATGAAAAACACCTGCACCACGGCATCAGTATCGTCATTTGCAAGTGCTATGATATCCTTATCCTCGCCGTCGGCATTTGTTATCTTCTGCTTCTGTGCTACCTGTTTCACACTGTTTATCAGATCCCTGTATTCAGCCGCCTTCTCAAACTCCATGCTCTCTGAGGCCTTTAGCATTTTATCGCTAAGAGCCTTTATTGTCTGCTCATAGTCGCCGTTTAAGAAATCTATCGCGCCCTTTACAGATACGGCATACTCTTCCTTCGTCACATACCCCTGGCATGGTGCATTGCACTGGTGTATATGATAGTTGAGGCACGGCCGGTCTGCTCCTATATCACGCGGCAGCCTGCGGTTGCAGGTGCGAAGCTTATAGATTTTGTTTATCAGATCTATCGAGCTTTTCACCGCAGAGGCACTCGTATACGGACCAAAGTAACGGGATTTGTCCTTTTTCATCTGACGCGAAAACAGCACCCTCGGATAGTCCTCTCCTAGTGTCACCTTGATGTACGGATATGTCTTGTCATCACGAAGCATAGTATTGTACTTTGGTGTATGCTCCTTTATCAGGTTACACTCCAAAACAAGGGCCTCAAGCTCAGAGTCGGTAACTATATACTCAAAATGATCTATATGCTCTACCATCTGTTTTTTCTTGATGCCCTCATTGTGGCTCGCCTGAAAGTACTGATGTACTCTCTTCGTCAGGCTTTTGGCTTTGCCGATATATATGATTACATCATCCTTGTCATGCATAATATAAACTCCCGGGGCATCCGGGAGTTTTTTTAATTCTTCTTTGATATCAAATGTTTTTTCCATATTCGCTCTTTGGGTTGGTTGTGGTGGAGTTTCGCACTCTTAGGTTGTGTGGTTGCCGGCATGGCACACAGTGTATTCCTCAGGAAAATATGAAGTCAGCCGCGGGGTTTCTCTCCGTTTGGCTTTCTTTGTTTGCAAGGCTTTTTCGTCCCTTTTCTTGCCCGGAAGCCCGCTGCAGTTCATATTTTCCTTCTGAACACACTATGTACCCTCCGGCTTTTTTCAGTTTATGTGTGCGAAACTCTTTTCTACTGCGCTTTTTTGTGCGAAATTCTTTTTTCGCTCTTTCGCTACGCGAAAATTGCTTGGTTGCTCGTTGTGTCTGAAAATTGACCTATAAGGTACTAGTTATTCAATGTATTATCATCCGGCGCTGTATATTTGGAAGATTCATTTGTATCTGCCGGCTGCTCTGTGTTTGAATATACATTGTTAAATGTATCCGTATCTGCATTTATATGGTCTGTGGCGTTACGGAGGAGTGGATCGGTTGCCGATGTCACATCTTTCTGTGCATCATCATTCTGTGCATTTTCCTGCTCTTTGCTCTCTTCACCATCTTTTTCCTCGTCCGGGTCCGGGAGTCCCTTCATATCGCGGAACATCTTCATGAATTCCTTACCTGTGATTGTTTCCTTCTCGTAGAGATAATCTGATATACTGTCGAGGATTTCTCTGTTTTCATCGAGGAGCTTCATGGCCTCTGCGTAGCTACTGTTGATGATTGAGAGTACCTCATCATCTATCTGCGATGCTGTATTCTCTCCGCAGATTAATCCTGCTCCGCCCTCTAAGTACTGGTTTTGTACTGTTGCAAGGCACATCATGCCGAATTTATCTGACATTCCGTACATAGTTACCATGGCACGGGCTATCTTTGTGGCATTTTCTATATCATTTGCAGCTCCGCTTGTGACTGAGTTAAATACCAGCACCTCTGCTGCACGTCCTGCCATATATGTTGTGATTTTGGCGAGAAGTTCATCCTTTGTCTCAAGGTATTTCTCCTCTTCAGGTGTCTGGAGTGTATATCCGAGTGCGCCCATGGTACGTGGTACGATTGTGATTTTCTGTACAGGCTCTGTATTTTTCTGCAGGGCTGATACAAGTGCGTGTCCAACCTCATGGTATGAGACGATTTTTCTCTCTTTATCACTCATGACACGGTCCTTCTTTTCCTTGCCGCCGACTGCTACAAGCTCGAAGGCCTCAAAGAGATCTGACTGGTTTACAAGCTGTCTGCCGTTTTTGACTGCATTGATGGCAGCCTCATTAATCATGTTGGCAAGATCTGAGCCAACAAGTCCTGCTGTTGCAAGTGCCAGTGCATCAAGGTCTACCGACTCATCCATCTTGACATCCTTTGAGTGTACCTTTAAGGTCTCCAGACGCCCCTTTAAGTCAGGCTTATCAACTATGATTCTTCTGTCAAAACGTCCCGGACGAAGAAGCGCCTTATCAAGCACCTCAGGGCGGTTAGTTGCTGCTAATATAAGTAATCCCTTTGATGTATCAAAGCCATCCATCTCTGCAAGGAGCTGGTTTAGTGTCTGCTCACGCTCGTCATTGCCACCGCCGTATCTGCTGTCACGGCTCTTTCCTATTGCATCTATCTCATCGATAAAGATAATACATGGTGCCATCTTTTGTGCTTCCTTGAACAAATCACGCACTCTCGAAGCTCCGACTCCGACAAACATCTCCACAAAATCTGAACCTGCAAGTGAGAAAAACGGTACTCCTGCCTCTCCTGCTACTGCCTTGGCAAGGAGTGTCTTACCTGTTCCCGGAGGTCCCACGAGAAGCGCTCCCTTAGGAAGCTTTGCTCCGATATCTGTATATCTCTTAGGATTGTGAAGGAAATCAACAACCTCCTGTAAAGATTCCTTGGCTTCATCCTGTCCTGCAACATCCTTGAAGTTGACGCCTGTGGACTTCTCCACATATACCTTGGCAGTCGATTTGCCGACTCCCATACCCATGCTGCCGCCCATCTTCTTTGAAACAAATGCTAAAAGCACCCACAGCAGTATAAGCGGAACTATAAAGCTTAATATATTAAAAATCCATGTAGATGTATTATCAGGTATCGCTGCCTTTATCTCAATAGACTTGCCCTCTGAGGTCTTTGCTTTTTTAAGTGTCGGCACAAGCTCATCATCAGCCACACGGCCTGTGTAATATGTGATGTCATAATCCTTGTGTCCGTCATCCACAAGCTTGTAATCTATCTCGTAGGAATCAAACTCCACGCTCTTGACATTGCCCTTATCAAGCTGTTTGATGAAATCACTGTATGACTTTTCCTGTGTGCTGGCATGCGATATGCTGTTTGATATAAGTGCATACACAAACAATGCCACGAGTGTCAGCAGGATAAATGCCATGATACCCTGTCCGCCACGGTTGTTTCTGCCACCGTTTCCACCAGGTCTGTTACCACCATTATTTCCGTTTCCACCGGACCCATTATTGCCCGGGCCATTGTTGTAATTATAGTTATTAGGTCCCTGATTATCCATATTTTCTCCGTTCTTTTCTTATTTATTACAAGCTTCAAGGCAATTTTGACCTGTAATTTTTATAGTCATTCCCATGAAACCCTATCCCCGAAAAATATCATTACAGACTTCTTATTTTCCAAGGAATATATTGTATATGAAACCGTCTCCTCACAATATATAAAGTGTGAAGCTTCACTTTATTATAAGAAAAAGTGCGGTCAAAATCAACCGCACTTTCTAAATATTGTATTAAATATAACGAAAAATTATCTGTTCACCTTGTTTGCCGCCTCTATGAAGCCATGGAAAAGCGGATGTGGACGGTTCGGACGTGACTTAAGCTCAGGATGTGCCTGTGTAGCAATAAACCACGGATGCTCCGGAATCTCAATCATCTCCACGATTCTGCCATCCGGTGATGTACCGCAAAGCTTCATGCCATGCTCTGTGAGAGCTGTTCTGTAGTCATTGTTGACCTCATAACGGTGACGATGACGCTCGCTTATATTCTCTGTGCCATATACCTGGTATGCCTTTGATGTCTTGTCGAGTACACATGGATAAGAACCAAGTCTAAGTGTACCTCCGATATCCTCTATTCCGTTCTGGTCAGGCATAAGTGCGATAACCGGATGAGTAGTGTTTGGATCAAGCTCTATACTGTGTGCATCATGGAACATACATACGTGGCGCGCATACTCGATGATTGCCACCTGCATTCCAAGGCAGAGTCCCAGATATGGGATATTGTTTTCCCTGGCATACTTAGCTGCTGCAATCATGCCCTCAACACCACGGTCTCCAAAGCCTCCCGGAACGATAATTCCCTGAATACCCTTGAATACCTCTGCTGCATTGTCATCATTAAGCTCCTCTGAGTCAACCCACTTTATATCAACTGTAGTATGCTCAGGGATACCGCCATGCTTCAGTGCCTCAACAACTGAAATGTATGCATCGTGAAGTGCTGTATATTTTCCGACAAGTGCGATCTTGACCTCTTTATCAGGATGACGGAGATCCTCAACCATCTGCTTCCAGTCTGCAAGATCCGGCTCAGGACAGTCGAGATTCAAGCACTCGCATGCAACCTTTGCAAGATTCTCCTGCTCCATGGCAAGTGGTGCCTCATAGAGATACTCCACATCAAGGTTCTGTAATACGTGTGAATTCGGTACATTACAAAACAGCGCAATCTTGTCCTTAAGCTTCTGATCAAGCTCATGCTCTGAACGGCATACAATGATATCCGGCTGGATTCCCATGCCCTGAAGTTCTTTGACACTGGCCTGTGTAGGTTTTGTTTTCATTTCCTGAGAGGCTCTCAGGTATGGAATTAAGGTTACATGGATCAAAATGACGTTATCACGTCCTTTTTCATGCTGAAACTGACGAATGGATTCCAGGAAAGGCTGGCTTTCGATATCACCGACAGTTCCGCCCACTTCAATGATCGCGATTTCTGTATTTTCAGCAGAAGGATTTCGGTAAAATCTGCTTTTGATCTCATTGGTGATGTGTGGGATAACCTGCACGGTTCCGCCGCCGAAATCACCTCTTCGTTCCTTCTGTAAGACAGACCAATAAATCTTTCCGGTTGTGACATTGGAATTTTTTGTCAGATTTTCATCGATAAAACGTTCATAATGTCCCAGGTCCAGATCCGTTTCGGCTCCGTCATCGGTTACGAATACTTCTCCGTGCTGTACCGGATTCATGGTTCCCGGATCAATATTGATGTAAGGGTCGAATTTCTGCATAGTCACCGTATATCCGGGCTTTCAAAAGCGTGCCGAGTGATGCGGCTGTAATCCCTTTTCCTAGTCCTGAAACAACTCCACCGGTCACAAATACATATTTTACTGCCATAGTGATCCTCCTCATATGATGTGAATAAAAATATTAAAAAAAGAGTATACTCTCTTTTTGCGAAAAAATACAAGTACTTTTTTATGAACAATAAATATTTCCTCTTTTATTAAAAAAATCCTCTCCCATCAGGAGAGGATCGCTTTTAATGGTAATTATATCCGGTCTCATAGACAGCTTCACATGTAAGCTGGACGCCGAGACGTTTGAAGGTGCGGATATCAACATCGGACAGCATAACGGAAGTATGAGCCTGACATCCGTTTAATTTTGAAAGCTGCTGAAGTGCAAGTCTGGCATCCGGGTTGGTGGCAGCGCTTGCAGAAAGTGCGATAAGTACTTCATCAGTATGAAGTCTCGGGTTTTTGCTTTTCAGATAGTCCACTTTCAGTTTCTGAATCGGCTCGATCGATTCCGGTGAAATAATATGCAGCTCGTGTTTCAACCCGGCCAGTTCTTTGATCACATTCAGAAGAAGGGCAGCGGAGGCACCGAGAAGATTCGTGGTCTTTCCGGTGATGATACGGCCGTCATCCAGTTCCAGAGCAGCAGCAGGCGTATGTGTCTCTTCCGCACGTTTTAAGGCAGCTGCAACAACGTGGCGGTCTTCGATCGTCACATTGGCCTGATTCATCAGCAGCTCGATTTTTTGTGCTTCTTCTTCCG
>OHPI01000135.1_pt1 | contig 58755 bp, 39 predicted proteins | sample 1577651 | NCBI WGS metagenome assembly OHPI01 (sample SAMEA3879578, study PRJEB24766) | human gut metagenome | biome: human-associated habitat; feature: feces | place: USA | collected 1985/1987
GTTTTTTAATATTTACTGCGGAAATCCAGTATGAACCATCATTTTTATTCTTTAGCATAATATTCCCCACACTAAATTAACATAATGTACAATAGCCATAGGTTGATAGCAGGCAGGCCTTGGGTAGCTGTAATCCATAAAACTTCTAAAACAGCTCCCCAATCCAGCCCAAAAGCTGGAAAAATTCTTGAAAAAAGTAGCTGAAACCGCTGAAATCCACAAAACAGCTCCCCTAATCACAGCGAAACAGCCAGAAAATCCTCCAAAAAAGTAGCTGAAACCGCTGAAATCCACAAAACAGCTCCCCAATCCCAGCGAAACAGCCGGAAAATTCTCCAAAAAAGTAGCTGAAACCGCTGAAATCCACAAAACAGCTCCCTAACCACAGCGAAACAAATGGAGACCATAAGCTCCACTTTTGAAGATAAGCAACATGAGAGAAGCTTATCTTACATATAAATCTGTAATTTACCAGATATGACTGATGAATTCTCAGGAAAGGAATTTTACTATCTACTAATTGTTTCTCAATATTATTGAGCTTTCCATAGAATTTACCGGCTCCATCCTTATTTTTCCAGGATGCTATATCGTCCCATAGCTCACTTCCGTCAGAAAAAACTTCTATATTCATTTTTGTCATCTGCTTTTTTTGATATATGCAAAAGCATTGCTTCTATTTTTGACGCAAAAACTAAATCATCACATATCGCAATATTTATCAAAGTGTTTTCTTCCTTTACCATTTTATGATATGAGGGTCAAAAGGTATTTTGCCCCTCATTTATGATTATGCAGAGACTTTAAATATCACTTACTCACCCATCCAAAGCTTTTTAATTCGTCTTTAAACGCTCTTCTTCTGGAATACTGTGCTGCAAATTTTGACATATAATCCTGCTTTGCATTCATTACTTCTCCCAATGCCGCAATATACATGGCACATTCTCCATAATAATTCCTTTTGTTGGCATCCATGATGCCGACCACACGTTTTTGAACGAGTTTATCTATATGATTTATTATTTTCTTCTTATCTGAATCACTCATCTGTGTTGTGGATTTCCACAGCAAAAATATGGTGTAAAATGATTCATCATCATAATCAGAGCCGAATGCATTTTTTGTAATGTTAAGCATTTTTTTAATTCCTGAATGCATGGTTTTCCCATTAAATAGATAAAGCAGATATATAGCCAAGCCTTCTTTCATAAAAGTACATGACCACCCAAGTGCTTCTTTATTGCTGACTCCACTATTTAGTACTCCTAAAAAATTTCCATCCAGAAATCTCAAAATATACATCATATTTTCTGAAATTACATTTTTGTCAAGCTCAGATTTTCCGCCATACCCACCAAAAAAATGTTTTTCTTCTTTTCCATCATACCTGTCAATGATTTCTCTCATTTTAATCTTAGATAAATTCTTATCTTTACAATTTATAAGAACTCTTAAATAATTTGTGGCGCATGTATCTGATTCAAAAGCATCCATATAAAGCTGCTCAATAAGCTCTGAATCTTTTCCTTCATTTTTCGCAATTTCAACTGTTTTCAAAGCCACCTTACTTCTAACTATAAACTGCCTGTCAATCCGCTTTACGCCATCCATTCCAATCTTTAATGCCAGTTCTCTCTTTACCGATGAATCATTCAATATTTCAAGATATATTCCCGGATGATCGTTTACATATTTTTTAGCGTTCTCGAATTTAGTCTCCACATCATCGCTTAGATTTACAGCTTCTTTATACAATCTCTCCGCCAAATATCCCTTTTTTGTTCCGAGATATCCTATCCAGTCACTTATAAAATCGTCAACATCCTTAAGCTCCTGCCCTCCATACTGCATAACATTTTCAAGCTTTATATCTTCATCCTCTGCATTAGCCCATATCTCATACATAATATCAGGTCTTTTCTGTGGTTCAGCCACCTGATAGCATGCATACAGGGTATCCAAAAGCAAGCCCCTATAGTTGAAGCTGCATACATGATAATATTGCAAATCCATTAATGACAAATCTTCCCCAGAATACTCTCCATTTGTCTGAACTGATTGCATAAATAGTTTTCTTCCCATTTTTAATGCCAGCTCATAATTTTCTACGTCAATACATTTATGCACAAATGAGCATGCTTCACAAATCACGCTTCCTATTCCATCCGGATCCTCATACAATATTTCTTCTACTGTGCTGTTATACCAGTCATCATATTCATCATTATATTCTTCACGTAGAAATATATCACCATTTTCAATTTCAATGAACTTATCACATATTTTTTTATATTCTGTTTCCAATTTATTATTATCTTTTTTATTGATATTTGAAGTATCATTATTATCAATCTGCTTTATCTGTTTAATAAAATCTTTCCTTTCCTGCTCCGGTAAAGTTCTTGCAATTTCATGTATTATCCTTAAAAGCTTTTCGCAGTCATATCCACTTATAGTTTCATCTACTTTATTTAAAAATTGCACTAAGTTCATGATATTCTCCTTTGTTATTTCGATATTTCTTCCACTTTACAGCTATGTTTTTTACTTTCCTTCCAATAACCAATTCCAACCGCAAGTATCCTTCCTGTGTATATCTTTTGCCCTGCAAGTTTAGGCATAAATTTAAGTGCATACTTTTTATCTATGATTTGTGCAATTGCTTCATCCGGAGTGTGATCTACTTTTAATTCAAGGATTATACAATCTGCAGTTGTATCATATGGATAAAAAATAAAATCTACATATCCTGTTCCGGCCTTATCCTCACGCTCCACACGATAACTGTCCCTTGCTGCAAGATATACCAGATTAACTATTGCAGATAACTCTGTCTCATGATTATACGATAGCAGAGGCACCTCCGTGTTATGCGCAAATTCCAGTATTCTTTCCATGGTCAGCGTGTCCCCTGCCAAGGTTGCTTTAAGCATTTTCTCGGACTCTTTTGCTAAACGGTATACATATCCCAATGACTCATTTTTTACAAGAAGCTCATCAAATTTCTCCATCAGCTCTCTGTTTGGAATGCACACTTTTCCATTAAGATAGCTTAAAAATCCATACACTACCATCGCAGAATATATCTCGTCTCTTGTTGAAAGATTCATTGATGTTGCCGCATACTCTTGTATTTTTGCAGTCACGGACTCGCCGGATATCATCAATGCCAGATCATCCCTGACATCAGAAATATTATTTCTGATATAATAATATATCTCATCATATGGTCCCGAACTTGTCCAGTAATTTGCCAGGTTATTAAACTGCAATGCAAATACTACTGAACGTGGATTGTAAACACGTTCCCCCGACTTTGTATAGTAACCATTATACCAGTCACGGAGTCCTTTCCTCGTCACGCTCTTTTCCTTATGCTGCCTGTCACACTCTACAATATAGCGTCTGTACAGATCATCCACTTCATCATCGGTAAATCCAAAATACTCTCCAAACATCGGTGAATTTACCATTGTAAACTCTGCAAACATATTAAGCTCAGAACCACTGGAATATTTTGCAATAGGTAAAATGCCTGTCATATATGAAAGAACCACATATGGACGATCCTTCAAAAGATTACTTAAAAATGCCACATATTTTTCTTTATCAATCTCATTTATAAAATCTCTGTGGAATATAAAATCCCATTCATCCAATACAAATATAAATTTCTCACCACACTGCACAAATACACTCTCAAGAATGTCTCCGACTGCATCTGCCTCATTTATTTTAACCTGTGGATATGCTTCCTTTACATCTTCAATCAAAAGTGCTTCTATGCGCTCGATATATTGTGTATATGAATCACAGTTTCTTGGCATTTTACTGAAATCTATGCGAATGACATTATATTGATTTTTATATCTTCTATAGTCATCCAACTGTGATATTGCGAGACTATCAAAAACATCACTCGAATCCGATGCTTTCTGAAAAAAGGAGCTAATCATATTTGCCATAATTGTTTTGCCAAATCTACGAGGTCTGGTAATACAAATATGACGATTTCCTGCACTTACATACGGAAACAATTCCCTAAGCATAAGTGTTTTATCCACAAAATACGGACTTAAGCTCTCACTTTTATACAATGTATATGGTGTTATGCTGTTCAGATATGTTCCCATAGTGTCTGCTCCTTTTCGATACCTGTCTTTTCTATAGCTTTATTATACCTTATAGCCGATACTTTTACGAGTCAATTAAATGATTTTTCTCATAAAAAAAACTCACAATCGTTTTTTCGATTGTGAGTTTGCACATCTGCTAAACACATTATGTATGAGCAATCTGATTTCATCAGCTCAGCTCTATCTCATACGCTCCGGCTTCAAAATCCACCGTTAGAAGCGCATATGCTTCACCGTTATCATAACGGATTGAGAGCTTTGTTCCTTCTCCTGCTACTGTTATGACAGCCCCCTTCTCAAATGCCTTATGGGTATTTCTCATGCAGAGCAGCTCAAGCTGCTTTGCAACAACATCCTTTTTTAGTGCCTCCCCAATATCGGAGGCACTGAGGTTTGTCCTGTTGATTTCCTTGTGTCCTGATTCTCCTGCTCGTCTTACTGCCTCATGGTCATTTTTGCCTGCAAAGAGATCCAGATACCATACCTGTGGCTTTCCCGGCATGAACATCTGAATAGCACGGGCCAGAAGCATTTTGCTGTCAGACTCACCAAGCGCACTGTAATATGTGGCATTGACCTGATAATATATATTCTTCTGTCCATGAAGATTTTTGACCATGCCGCCACGAGATACGATCAAATCTATAAGCGAGCGAATATCGTCCTCCGGAAGCAGCCCCTTTAAATCCAGAAGAGGTATGCCATCATGGCAGCCAAGCATATTGACAGTGGAGATTTTATCATCCACAACCTCACGCGCCCATTTGGCAAGGTAATCTGCTCTCCTGTTCTCAATCGCGTCAATTACCAGTCCAGGTAAAAAGAAATCATATGTGGCATAGCCCTTATCTGCAAGGGTTTTGTATATTTTCTCCTCATATGCCGCATGTATTTCAGGCAGCAGAGTCAGCCCAAGCGGAGCTGCAAGCTCATGGATCTGCTGTAGAAATTCCCAGGTCTCAGGATCATTCAGGAAATTCTTTTTCCCCGGTGCTTTTGGCGCATAGGCAAATGCATCAAGCCGCACAATAGCCGCACCGTAGGATGCTATTTTTTTAAGTGTTTCACGATAGAAATCCCATACCTTTTCGGACTTTATATTTAAATCCATCTGTCCCAGATAATCTCTGCCATGCACCTCCTGGTAAAATGTGTTCCAGTATGGCACCCTTCTTCCATCCGGAAACTCAACCATGAGAATCGGAAGCCCCGGCTTTCTGAAAAACATCTGCTTTAAGCATGACTCATCAGGCTGTATGTAGCCCTCGTCCGTCATGACTCCATGACCTTCCCAAAACTTGTTCCAGTCTATGAAAAAATCCCGGTACTCAGACTCATCGCCCTTTTCCACAAGATCCTTGAACTGTGATGACTGTGCCGAAGCATGGTTTAAAATAAAGTCAAGCTTTAAGTCAATCCCCAGCTCCTTCAATTGCGATAAATCCTCTATTGTCGCAAGCTCCTCATTCAGATTGTAGTCCACGACCGAAAATCCGCGGTCCAAATCCGAATGATACAGACTTGGCAGGATATAAAATGATGAAAATGTGTCCTGCATTTCCTTCTTTTTGAGCAGCGCTGCGATATCGGAAAGCTTACCGCCCAGACTGTCAGGATATGCATTAAGCATAGGTTTATTGTTCATAGACTTTGCCATCCTTTCCAACTACGATACGCGCATTTTTACCCTGTAAATCAAGCTTTTCCTGCTCCAATTCTACCACGTGGCATATGAAAGGGCTTGCGGCGTTTTCGTCACGTCCTCTCTTAATGCGGCGCGCCTTAGTCTCCTCAGGCGAACTCTCCAGAAATACAGGTATATCAACACCCTTAAGGTATTCGCTTCCTCCGTGGGTCCACTCCAGGATGAGCACTTTAATTCCTGTGAAATCAGTCTCGTCATATGAGATATCACCGTCCTCGCGGCCCATATGCTTTATCTCAATTATATCTTTTCCTGCCTTAAACTCTGAAAGCTCCTTGTTAATCCTGTCAAAGTCAATCTCCTTAGGTGTTCCAAGATATCCACGTAAGCCATCCTCGCCGGACTCGTTATACACATTAAGGCGCTCCTCGTCATTTCTCATCGGGATACGGTGTGGATAATTGTCCCCGGTCAGCACATAGCAGGCTGTATTATCGTTAAGAAAATACTGCTGCAGGGCTGCTGCAATCGTTGTCTTTCCTGAGCCTGAGCCGCCGTAGATGCTTATTACAATACGGTTATCAGAAGCACTATCTGCAGTGTCAGCCTCACTTAATTTTAGATTGCCGCACACCTTCTTTATCTCATCATACAGCTTCTTTGCCTCATCAAGCCTGATAAATGAAAACTGATATGCCTCATACTCCTTTGTAGCAAACGGAAGCGGTATTCCGGCATTCATCAGTGCTGCACCTGTGTACTGCCTGCCGGTATTTTCCTCAATATATACTGCATCCGACTCCAAGCCCTTAAGCTTCACATAGCAAGCAGCCGCGTTTGCCTCCGCATACAGACGAACCACGCTCACAAGCGCCCTGTCCTTTGCCCTTGAAACAGACATCCACGCAGCCACCTCATCCTCAAATGGGCTTGTAAGGCGCCAGTAGGTGCCCTCATTTATAAGCATCTCATATTTCTTAAAGGTCTTTATCTGCTCTCTGATTTCTTCCTTTTCCTCATCTGACAGAAGGGCCGGATTCAGCTCATAGCCAAAGGTTCCTGCCATGGCTGTGATGCCTCTTGTTTTAAGGCTTGTCACTCTGCCGGTCTGATGATTTGGCACTGCTGATACGTGCGCTCCCATGGATGATACCGGATAGAAGAAGGATGTGCCATACTGTATTCTTGTGCGGTTTATGGCATCTGTATTGTCACTGCACCATATCTGTGGACTGTAGTAGAGCATGCCTGCATCAAATCGTCCACCGCCACCGCTGCAGCCCTCAAGAAGTATATCCGGATATCTTGTCACCAGACGCTCCATAAAATCATACACTCCAAGCACGTAGTCGTATGCAAGATTTCCTGCATATACATCAGCCATGCTTCTGTTCATGTCCCACTTCACATAGTCGATTTTTCCCTGGTCAAACACTGCACAGATCTGGTCGAAAATATTGTCCCTCACTTCTTTTCTTGAGAAGTCCAAAAGAAGCTGGTTTCTTGAGCGTACAGGAAGCTTTCCAGGAATCCTGATAGCCCAGTCAGGGTGCTCTCTGAACAGATTACTGTCCTCATTCACCATCTCAGGCTCAATCCATATTCCAAACTTCACGCCCTGTGCATGCACTCTGTCAATGAGCTCTGAAAGTGTTCCGCCAAGCTTTTTCTCATTCACAAACCAGTCTCCGAGTGATGAATTATCATCATCTCTCTTTCCAAACCAGCCGTCATCCATGACCACCATATCTATGCCCAGTGATGCGGCCTCCTTTGCAAGGTCTACTATCGTATCACCGGTAAAGTCAAAGTACGCAGCCTCCCAGCTATTGATGAGCACCGGTCTTACCTCATGTGCAAATCTGCTCCTGCACACATGCTCACTGATGCAGGTGTGGTACTGATGGGAAAGCTGTGAGAAACCTTCTGCCGAGTATGACATAATCACCTCAGGCACTGTAAAGGTCTCTCCTGCCGCAAGCGGATATGAAAACAGCTCATCGGAAAGTCCCATTAAAAGGCGTGTCTGGTTAATCTGGTCCTTTTCTGCCTCACATGAGAAGTTGCCACTGTATACAAAAAGCATACCATAGCAGTCTCCTGCATTTTCTGTCGTATCGCGCTGTGCGAGAATAACCGCCGGATTGTACTGGTGGCTTGAGGTTCCTCTGCGGCTTCCGAATGAAAGTGTGCCGTGTCCTAAGCGTGTGCGCTCAAGATTGCGCTCCATGGCATGCTTACCGTAGAATCTGATCACATCATAATCTCCGTAAACCATATCCAGGCAAGCAGCATGAGCCTTTTCAATTGTAATATTTCCACTACCTGTATTTTTAATGAGCACACTTCTTGTGATGACATCACAAGCCTCGAGCACACCATAAAGCAGATGCACCTCAACGCCTGCGATATCATCGCCAAGAACGATTTCAAGAGTCTGCGCTTCATCATCAGATGCCCACACCGCCGGAAGTCCCTTTAGAGCGTATTTTCCGTCTCTGATTTCATGACTCTTATAAAGAAGCTCAACACTCTCAGTACCCTGTTCGTTTTTAATATCAAGCGCAATATTTCTGAAATCGCCTGTGCCAAGTGTCGGATACTCCTGTGGCAGTGTATCAAGCGAATATGTACGGTTCATGCCTGCTGCGTAAGGATTGCCTGAAAAGCCTCTGTCAGCGTATGTCAGCACATAGTCCATATCACATGTGCTTTTTGCTCCGTAGTACAGATGCAACAGATAGCCTAGTCTGTCCACCTGCATCTGATATGTGGTGTGAGCTGTCTGTAAAGTAAAAATTTTCTTGTTTGGATTAAATATAATTGCCATAAAATCACCCCATATTATTGTTAAAATAGTGTTTAAAAATTATCCCTTGATTGCACCGTTTGCGACACCGTTTAATATCTGCTTCTGGCAGATTATATAGAATATAAGTATCGGTATCAAAGCCAGAATATATGATGCAAATGCCAGATTGTAGTTGGTTCCAAACTGTGTCTGGAAATTCAGCTGTGCCAACGGCAGTGTATTCTGTCCTGTTCCTGACATGATAACAAGCGGTGTCATGACATCATTCCAGGTACCGAGTGCTGTCAGGATGGCTACTGTCGCATGCATAGGCTTCATCATAGGAAATACAACTCTCCAGTATGTTGTCCATGTGCTTGCGCCATCGATGTCTGCAGCCTCCTCAAGTGCCATAGGGATATTTTTCAAATATCCACTATATAATAATACATTCATTGGCATGTAAAATACAAGATATAAAAGGATAACTCCTGCCCTGTTTCCAAGTCCCATCTGCGCAGTCTGCTTTACAAGAGGCATCATGAGAATTGAGAATGGCACAAACATACCGCTTACAATGTAAAGATATATGAAACGGAAGCTCTTTTTCCTTGCCATGCCTCGTCCGATAACATATCCTGCAATCGAATGGATAAGGATTGCGAGAACAATGGTCACAATAGTGATAAGTAAGCTGTTTCCGAGAGAATGCCAGAAATCAGTCACCTTCATAGCCTCTGTGAAGTTTGAAAAGCTCCACTTTGAAGGGAATGAAAGAGCTCCTGCGACATCATTTGTCATCTCACTCGGTTTCTTGAAGGCAATGATAACAGCCATATACAGCGGGAAAAATACGGTTAAGGTTCCCAATATTAAAACGATGGTAAGTACCCAGTTTGATTTTTGTTTTTTCATTATAACTGCTCCTCCTTCTTATTCATAACGCCCATCTGGAATAGTGAAATAGCCACAATTACAACAAAGAAAATTACTGCGTTTGCACTCTGGAATCCAAACTGTCCTCCATCCATACCATTTCTGTAAATCAGGTATGAGATTGACTCAGTGCTCTGCGCCGGGCCGCCCTTTGTCAATGACATAATCTGGTCAAATACCATGAGGAAGTTCTTTGTGCTGAGCACCAGATTGATTGTAACAAACGGCATAACGAGTGGAAATGTAACCTTCCAGAACTGTTTCCATTTGCCTGCTCCGTCGAGCATGCTGGCTTCGTAAACATCCTCAGGCACTGTCTGCAGTCCGGATATATAAATGATGGTATTCATGGCAACCGCCTGCCATACCCCGACAATCAGCACACCAATCCATGCATATTTTTCACTCGCCAGAATACTGTTTTGTAAGAAACCGATGTTGAAGGTATTTCCTACTACCGGCAGAATATATGTAAAAATAAAGCTGAAAATGTAACCAATAACCAGTCCGCCAAGGATATTCGGTACGAAATAAATACCTCTTAATGCACTCTTGCCGCGGATATTGCTGTTTAGCGCAACTGCCATTACAAGGCTTAATACATTTACAAGTACGGTTCCTGCAATCGCATATTTAAAGGTAAACAGATAGCTCTTTCCGACTCTGGCGTCGGTAAACAGGTCTGTATAGTTTCTAAGTCCGACATAATCATATGAGCCATAGCCCTTATAGTTTGTAAAGCTGTAAATCACACCCTTTATCATCGGCAGTGTGTTGAATGCGAAAAATAAAACCACAACAGGTATCACAACTGCCCAGAATGTCTTGTCTCTATTTGACATTTTCTTTTTCATTTTGCATCCTCCTGTTCCTTCTGGTAATCCTGTACTTCACGAATCAGATCTCTGTTGTAACGCTCCCAGTCTGAATCAAATTTCTTTAAGAACTTCTCCTTTGCATTGTCTCCTGTGTCAAGCAGATATGTCTGAATCATGGCATCCACGCTCATCTCACTTGGATAATGGTGATCCTGATAATCCGACATACGGTTGTCCTTTATATACTCCTGCATATCCTCCAGTGTATCCGGTATTGCGAAATCTCCATCCTTGCAGGCAATTCCGCCCTGGTCATCCAGATATGTCTGAATTGTCTCATCGCTGTACAGATATTCAAGCACCTCGTATGCTGCTTCCTTATTTTTGCATGCCTTCATAACTGAAAACTGTAAATCTATTCCTGAATTTAACACATTGTCAGCCTCATTATCATTTGCCGGGAAAGTAAATGAACCGATATTCATATCAGGATTAACTGACTTAATCTGAGGAATAGCATAGCTTCCTATCGTGTACATGGCAGATTCACCTCTGGCAAAGGCTGTACATGCGTCATTGTAGCTGTAAGCATATGGATTGTCCTCTGCATAATCAAGCAATGTGCGTATCTTGTCGGCAACCGGAGAATATGCCTCCTCAAATGTCGTATTTCCCATATTTACCTGATTACAGGTGTCTGAATCACAAAGACCTACTGCAAGGGCATTCCACGGTGCCAGACAGGTCCATGTATCCTTAAAGCCCAGATACAAAGGAAGTGTTCCGCTTTCCTTTATCTCATCGCACAGTGCTGTAAACTCACTCCATGTTGTAGGCACCTTCCAGCCATTCTCCGCAAACATATCCTTGTTGTAAAGTACTCCTGCTGCATTTGCGGCGTAAGGAAGTGCATAGGTGCCGTCCTTTGGAATGAACTCAAGCTCCTTGTCCATATCCAGATATGCCTCTTTTACATTGTCCACTGCATCCAGATCTGAGATATCCTCAAACAAATCTGCATCCAGGAAATTTGAATAATTGATATCTCCACCTATTGCAATGATGTCCGGATAATCCTCACGGATGAAGCGTGTCTTTAAAATAGTCATAGCCTCATTCGGAGATGAGATAGTCAGGTGAATATCATCGTGAGTCTCATTAAATTGCTTCTCAATCTTCTCGAAAGCCTTAACAGCCTCCGGCTTATAAGAAACCACTTCAATCTCAGTTTTTCCGTCCGCCCGCTTTTCATTTCCACATCCGGTCAATCCTGTCGTGCACATTCCGAGTGCCAGCACAACCGCCATAGCCTGACAAATCTTTCTTTTTGCCATATTTTTTCACTCCTTTTCTGTTTTATTTGCTCTTTTTCCTGATAAACCGATTATAACATACCATTATGCATACAATAAATACCTTTATTTTTGCTTTTTTATACCAATATGCTATAAAACATGCTATAATTGCATATAATGTCGCATAAGGGTATATTTATAGTATTAATCAATAAGGAGTGACTCACATGGACAAGCTTTCCTTCAATATTTTTCCAAATGTAAATTTCATAGATTTGTGTATGTACCAGTTCGGCCACGAGCAGTGCGAACCGGGACACTCATTTGGTCCTGCCACAAGAAACCACTATCTATTCCACTATGTACTGTCCGGCACCGGCACTCTGATGGCCGATAATGCAAAGGGCATTACACAAACCTACAACATAAAAAGCGGGCAGGGCTTTCTGATTTTTCCCGGCCAGATAAATACCTATATCGCAGATGACAAGCTTCCTTGGGAATACATATGGATTGAGTTTGACGGTTTGCGCGTCAAGGAGGCTCTCACCACAACAGAGCTTACAAAAAATAATCCTGTATATCACACACACTCAAAGGATATCCGCGAAAAGCTTGTTGAGGAAATGCTCTACATCACAAGGCACCCCTCAGAATCACCATATCACCTGATTGGGCATATGTACCTTTTTCTGGATTATCTGATGCAGTCAGCCAAATCATCAAAGTTCGTTCCAGGTGGGAAAATGAGTGATTTTTATATAAAAGAAGCGATGAATTATATCGAGCAGAATTTTCAGAATGATATCTCAATCGAAGATATTGCCGGAGTCTGCGGCATAAACCGAAGCTATCTTGGCAAAATTTTCAAAAATTCCGTTGGACATTCACCTCAGGAATTTCTCATGAATTATCGTATGATAAAGGCCACAGAGCTTTTAAAGCTGACCTCCTTATCCATCGCAGATGTTGGTTCTGCCGTCGGATATGAAAATCAGCTTCATTTCTCACGTGCCTTTAAAAATATCTACGGAGTGGCTCCGAGGGAGTGGAGGAACGAGCATAAATAAGCTCACTGTTCATCCTTCACAAATTCATTTACATTGTCAGGGGTCACCTTCTCATACGGCAGATAAACATACTTTTTATCCTCAAACTTTATGTTTTTCATGCTGCCCCCAGTGGCTGCCAGATAGGCAAGCTGAGCCATAGCCCTTGCCTGTCCCTCCTTGTCATTATAGACTGTTGCCGCAAGCTTCGACTGCTGCACTGCTTCAAGCCCATCGTCTGTGCCGTCCACTCCAAAAAATGCAGGTACATTCGACTCCGTCACACCAAGCTTTTCGTATGCGTCTATCGCGCCAAGTGCCATTGCATCGTTGTTTGCAATAACCAGCTCTATGCTGTTTTTGTACTGACCTATAAGCTGTGTCATACGGTTCTGCGCCTGAGCACGATTCCAGTTTGCTATCTGACAGCTCAGCTTTTCTATCTGAAGACCGTTATTCTTCATGCTCTCTGTCACACTCTCTGTCCTGACAATGGCATCCTGATGTCCCATCTCACCCTCCAGGATGACGTACTGTATCCTGCCATCACCGTTTTTATCCACACCCGGATTATTCTTTATATAATCGGCAATAAGTTCCCCCTGCATCTGACCTGACTGCTTTGCCCTGGCCCCGACATAGTACAGCTTATCCCAGCGATTTAAATCCTCATCAACCGGCTCCCTGTTAAAGAAAATAATCGGGATGTCCTTCTCCATTGCAGCATTTATAATATGCGACAAATCTGTTCTGTCTGCCAGATTAATACACAGCACATTGCAGCCGTCCTCTATCATCTCCTGCACCTGGTCATCCTGTGCACGCTGTGAGCCTGCAGCATCCATGATTGTCATGCTGATATCGTATTTGTCTGTATCAAGACTTGCGCACTCCTTTTTGAAGGTTTCTATCAGCTCCCCGATAAATGTATCCTTCTGGTCATAGCAGGTCACGCCTATATATATCTGTTTTTTCTCGTCAACTGTTGTGTTGCTGCACGAGACAAATGACAATATCAGTGCAAAACACAGTATCATCATGGTATTTCTTATTCTGCTTCTCATTTATTGTTCCCCCACTACTGGCTGATTGCATACAAAAGCTTCTTGTTTTCTTCATCAAACAGATTTTTTCTGGTAAGAAGCTGGTAAGATACCGGCTTTTCCTCTACTGAATATTTTCTACTGCCACGCAGCATATCGACCAGTCCTACAACACTTTTGTATCCGGCAGCAAATTCATCAGGTGTGATAAGAGCCTCTGTCCAGCCCGAATCAAGATAATATATAGCTTCTGTTGAGTTTCCTATCCCATATACCAGTGCACCCTGCAGATTATTATCAGAGGCTTCCTTTGCCGCCTCAACCACACTTGCATCATCTATTGCAAGAACTATGTCAACCTTTCTCTGTGACTGCAGATTTATTTTCTCCCCGGTATCCGAAACACCTGATACAATCCACATCACAACACAGCCGCTCTCCGCTAGAGTATCCTTTATGCCATCAATGCGTTTTTTACAGGCATCGGATTCAGTGTTTTCACAATAGATTCCTATTTTTTTACCTGAAAGTGTTCCGTTGTTGTCAGCAAGAAGCTTTTGTGCCAGTTTGGCACCCATGCTGTACTGGTCAAACTCCACTGTATTTAACGACTTAAAGCTCTCGCTTCCCGCCTGGTCTCCGACTACCATTATCGGTGTCTTTTTATTTATCCGGATAAGTGTATTAAGGCTTTTTTCTTCTGTCATTTTTTCTGCTGTCGGCTTGAAAACGACCGCATCAGCTTTTTTGTTTATCTCCTGGTTTATGACATCAATTTCATCTGACATGTTGTTCAGATTTTCCTTACTTATCATAACTACATCCACACCATACTCAGAGGCCGCCATTTTCATGCCATATTTAAACGCAGCACTGTGACTTTCATCCACATCAGCCATCACAACTGCAATACGCTCCGGTTTCTCATTGAGCTTATTGTATGCGATAAAACCTACTGCTATCACAAGTAGTACTCCTAGCAGCAGCTCTGTTATGATGAAGTTTCTCTTATTCTTGCTCATATTTGTCCATTTATTTTTCACTGTCACTCTCACACCTCCCATGCAGCAGGCAATTGTACTTGCTTCATGCTATATGATGCTCCTCAAATTGAAGTCTGTTTTCCTCTGAATAGACAATTGCCGGGATTTTGATTGTCACAACTGTTCCCTCATCAAGCTCACTTTCTATATGCAGGCCATAGCGCTCTCCAAACAGTATCTTTATCCTGTTATTTACATTGACAAGCCCCACTCCCGAGCCCTTCTTGTGAACCCTGTCCGTATTTGTCAGCAAAAGCGGAATTTCATTCTCCGGAATGCCCATTCCGTTGTCTGATACCGTTATGATGATATCCTCTCCCACTTTTTGGCCTCCGACTACTATCTCTCCGAAATCGTCCAGCTCTCTGATTCCGTAATTTAGTGCGTTTTCCAAAATCGGCTGAAGCACCAGCTTCACCGCACAGTAGTCCATTATTTCCTCGTCTACCTCAAAGCTCACCTCAAATTTGTTCTTATAGCGCACCTTCTGAATATTCATATAGCTTTTTGCGTGCAAAAGCTCATCGCGTACAGGTATTATGGTATGTCCCTTCGACAGACTGATACGGAAAAGCTTTGCAAGCTGCGTAATCATAAACGAGGCCTCCTCGTTTTTGCCTCCTTCAATCATCCATGTGATGGAGTCAAGAGTATTATACAAAAAGTGAGGATTAATCTGGCTTTGAAGCACATCAAGCTCGCTCTTTCGTCTCTCGTTCTGCTCCCATACGACCTTTTTCATGAGCTCATTGTTCTGCTTATATGAATTACGTATAGAGTATCCCAGATGCCGTATCTCTGAGGAACCACCTACATAAATGTCTGATTCATGGCCATTCTCATACCTTTTCACAGAATCATCCAGCTTCATTATCGGCTTTGAAATACGTATGGATATCACTCTGTTTATCCACACAAACATCATAGCCATAATAATCATTATTACAAAAACAAACTGCTTCACATCCGCCATCTTATTGGTAAAGATGGAGTATGGCATCACACATACGAGCTTCCAGCCTGTGTAGCTGATTGTATCTACCATAATCTTACGATGCACTCCATTCAGATAATCATCATATATACTGTTTTGCGACTTTGCCGCAGCCTCGCTGTTTTCCGGAACATCTCCATCAAACTGTATCTGATGCGGATGGTAAATAATATTGCCCTTTGCATCACACAGATAATAATACTGTCCTTTTCCCGATGTATTTATCCTCTCAAGCATCCTTGATACACTCGAATAATCCATGTCCACAAGCAGCACACCCATCCGTGATTCTGAACCGGAAGTCAGCTCCACAGCACGGCTTGATGATATGACCAGATGATATCTCATGGAACCATCGTCAAACAGATTCTGTACATGAGGTGTTGAAAAATGTATATTTTCCATGCGCTCCATAGCTTCTATGAACCAGTCCTGTTTTGTCACATTCGGGTCCTCCTTCTGGGACACAACAGGCTCTGCAGCTATAAGGCTTCCATACTGATTATACATGGCAATACTGCGCAGATATTCCTTGTTTGACTCATAGAGCAGGCTCATGCCATCGTGTATGCTGTCAGACTGCTTTAAAATATCATTCTCCTTTATTACATTATAATACGCCGCATCCGAAACCTGCCTCATATTGACCAGATAGCTTTCCACACTGTCTATTGTCTGGTCCATCACCTTATGATTGCTCTCTATGATACTGTCCTGCGATGCATCGGCAAATTTTATATACATCACCACAACTGTGACAAGCATTATTGCAAACGACAGCAGTGAGAATGAGAGCATTATTATGGATTGTATATTGCCTGATTTATACCTTATTCTTCTCATACTCTGTCCTGTACCTGGATGGGGAAACCCCATACTTTCTCTTAAAAACATAACTGAAATAGTTCGGATCCGCATAGCCTACATTCTGGGCTATGACATAGCTCTTGTCGTCTGTCTCCACAAGCATTCTTGCAGCCTTGTCCATTCTGTAATCAGTCAGATACTCCACAAACGAGCTGCCGGTTTCCTTCTTGAACAGACTTGAAAAATACGAGTTAGATACTCCTAATTCCTTACATGTATCGTCAAGTCCAAGGTCCATACTTCTGTAATTCCTGTGCACATAATCCTTTGCACTGTCTATGAGTGACTTCTTGGAGTTGTATCTGGCATCAGCCATATCATCGTGCAGCCTGCTTGAAAAATCCAAAAGCCACTGCTTGAGCACCACCGGCTCAAAATTGGAGAGCTCATTATAAAGCCTGCCTACACTTCCCGATATCTCCTGCGCATTCAGCTCATTATTGCTCATGAAGTGATATAGCTCACTGATCAACTCCATTACTGCCACATGGTAGTTCTCAAGTGACTGCTGCGACATAAAATTGTGCTGCATATACGCTTCAACAGCCTGTCCCACATCCTCTATCTTGCCGATACAAATCATTTTAAATAAATATGACAGCTCATTGCCCTCATCGCCATCCTTTGATATACGTCGCTGTGGCTCAACCTCTGTCATGTTTATTGCCCTGTTGCTGCCATAAAGCACCCTGTAGGATACTGCCTCCCTCGCACTCTGATAAGAGCTCACCAGCTCCTGTACATTTTCGCACACCTGTCCGATTCCGACCGTCACCTTTGCCCCCATTACATGATTTACATATTTGCAGAATCTGTCGCACTCATCTGTCAGCTCAGAGATATCCTCCTGCTGCACAAGCTGGGCTATCATGACCGTATCACCGAGATAGTTAAAAATCCTGCCATTCCAGCGCTTCTTTAAATCCGTCTGTGCCTGTCTCTCTACCGACACTGCAAGCAGTCTGATATCCATGCCCTGCGGCATCTGACTTGCAGAGGTATGTATGATAATACAGCAGTAATATGGTCCCTCAAGGCTAATCTGATAGTCACTCATGTACCTGCCCAGCTCATTTTCCGGTATGCGTCCCTCGATAAGTGTCGTGTAAAAATTTGACTGCAAAACAGGCAGCGATGCTGCATAATACTGCTTCAATATGTCTGTGTTTTTCTTCTCGTTCAGCTCATCATCCAACTTTGTCTTAAGCTTTTTGAATACCTCTGTGATTTCAGCCAGATTGAGCGGCTTTAGAATATACTCCTCTATCTCGAGATGTACTGCCTCCTTTGCATACTCAAAATCGTCAAAGCCTGTGAATAGCAAGAGCTTCGTCGCAGGAAACCTCTGCCTGATGTTACTGCACAGCTCAAGTCCGTCCATGTAAGGCATACGTATGTCAGTCATCACAACATCCGGCTGCATATCCTCCATCATCTCAAGCGCCTTGAAGCCATTTCCCGCATGTCCTACCACATGAAAACCAATCTGCTCCCAGGATACCTTTCTCTCGATTACCTCTATTACATCCTCTTCGTCATCAACCAGTAATAATGTATACATTTTATGTCTTCTCCCTGCTATACCGGGTAACTATTCTGAATAGTTACTCTGTTTATACTATATTATACCACATCTGATAAATTCTTTTATAGCTTTACATAAACAAAAGTGTAACTGTTAAAGCAAAAAGCAGAGATGCCACCCTGACATCTCTGCTAATCATTTTGGAAGTATGAAAAAGAATTTTTCTTGCGATATTATTTCTTCTGAACGTATTTCAGACAGTCAAGTGTAACTGCTACAAGAATGATAATTCCTGAGAATACGAACTGAAGGTTTGTATCAATACCAAGGATTGTAAGAGAGTATGTGAGTGCTGTGAAGATACATACACCGGTTACAACACCTGATATCTTACCGATACCACCTGTGAATGATACACCACCAACTACACAGGCTGCGATTGCGTCCATATCCCAGCCCTGTCCATAAGCTGCTGAGCCTGAACCAACCATTCTTGCACACTCAAGCCATGAGCCAAATCCATAAAGGATACCGGCCATCACGAATGCGCCGAGAGTTACTGCAAATACTGAGATACCTGAAACTGCTGCTGCCTCCGGGTTTCCTCCTACTGCGTAGAGGTTTTTACCAAATGTTGTCTTGTTCCAGATAAACCATACAATTGCGATTGCTGCTACTGCCCAGAGGATGATGGTTGGGAAACCATTTACCTTTGGAATAATCATGTTAGGGATAACCGGCTCAATAGCACCGAATGAAACTCCCTTTGTAGCATATGTTACGATACCGAAGATAACAAGCATGTTGGCCATGGTTGAAATAAACGGATGCATCTTAAACTTCGCTGTAAAAAATCCTGCAATACTTGTGAAAAATGTACAAAGCACGATACATGCAAGCAATGCGATAACCACTCTTGCACCTGTAGGTATTCCTGTAAAGTCAAATATATGACCGAATACAGAGCCTGTATTGATACCCTGATGCATGATGATTGTGGCTGTTGTCATACCCATACCAACCATTCGTCCAACAGAAAGGTCCGTTCCTGTTAAGAGGATAAGTCCTGCAACACCAAGTGCTAAGAACATTCTCGGTGAAGCCTGCTGAAGAATATTCAGTATGTTGTTGTATGTCAGAAGAGGTGTGCCCTTCTTTATCGGTGTTATGATACAAAGTGCTATGAATATAAGTATAATCGCAATATAGAGACCATTCTGTAACAGGAAGTTTCTCCTATTGAACGTATACTTGTAATTCTCCCATTTCTGGGCTCTTGTCTCCATAAATGTGAACTTTGAAAGACGAAGCATATCAATCAGATGATACTTGTAGCTGTATGCCTCATGCTTTCTGTCCTTGATTGTCTGATACTCTTTCTCGAGCTCAAGCTTCTCATTGGAAATACGATTCTTGTGTACGTAGTTTTCTTCCTTTATCTCAGTGCTGTCTGAGGTCTTTGCAAGAGCAGCCTTGTGCTTTTTATCAAGCTCTGCCATTCTCTCATTATGAGCAGCAAGCGCCTCTGCCTTTTCCGCCTCACAGCTTGCCTTAACGGCATTGTAATACTTTGAATCAAAATTTTCCTTTAAATAGCTTTCTGCCTTGGCGATGAGCTTTGAAATCTCATCCTTGTTCTTTGTCTCAACAGCCTTTGCCTTTGCAAGCTCTTTCTCCAAGGCTGCTATTTCTGACTCTTTCTCACCCTTTGAAAGAGTTTTATCTCTCTTGATGCCTGCTATCGCTGACTGACACTCTACAACCTTTGTAGTTCCGTCTTTTCTGAGTGCATCAATTTCTTTTTGTATTCCACCAACATATTCGTCGATAGGCTGGCGCAGAGTGCGCTCCTGCTCAGCCGTTAAAATCTTACTATTAGCCATATCCGTCTTCTCCCTTTATTATAGGTACTTTGCACTGAGTCTCAGCAGTTCTTCCTGATTGGTTTCCTTTGTATTGACAATTCCTGAGAGCCGTCCGTTTGACATGACTCCGATACGATTTGTTATACCAAGGATCTCAGGCATCTCAGATGAAACTACAATGACTGTCTTACCCTGCTTTGCCATATTGATTATCAGCTCGTAAATCTCATATTTGGCACCTACATCGATACCTCTTGTAGGCTCATCCATCATGAATATCTGCGGTCCTCTTTCAAGCCATTTACCAAAGATAACCTTCTGCTGGTTTCCTCCTGAGAGAGCCGAAATCATATCCTCCGGTCCCATACACTTTGTGTGCATAATCTTTATCTCATCAGAGGTGGCCTTTGTCATCTTGCTGTCTGAAAGTGCCGGTCCATTCTTATAAGCACCGAGATTTGCGATTGTTGTGTTAAAGGTGAGGTTTCCCTTAAGGAAAAGTCCATTTGCTTTTCTTTCCTCTGTGATAAGTGCGAAGCCATAGTCCATAGCCTCCTTTGCACAGGTGAAATTCATAAGCTGATTCTTAAAATATACTCGTCCCGCAGCCCTTGTCCTGATTCCGAAAATCGTCTCAAGAAGCTCTGTACGACCTGCTCCGACAAGTCCGTATAGTCCAAATATCTCCCCCTCATGCACATCAAATGTGATGTCCTGCAGATGTGGCTCGTACTTTGTCGAAAGATGCTGTATTGACAAGATTACATCCTTTGGTTTGTTGTCTACCGGAGGGAATCTGTTCTCCAGTACTCGTCCAACCATCGCTGCAATCAGTTCATTCATATTTGTTTCTTTTGTGCTCTTTGTCATGACCAGATTTCCATCTCTAAGAACCGAAATCTCATCACAAATCTCAAAAATCTCATCCATCTTGTGAGAAATATAGATAAGTGAAATACCCTGGTCACGAAGCATCCTCATCATCTGGAACAGCTTTTCAACCTCCTGTACCGTAAGTGATGATGTAGGCTCATCCAATACTATAACCTTTGAGTTGTATGATATTGCCTTTGCAATCTCACACATCTGTCGCTGTGATACTGACATATTTTTCATCGGCTGCTCGAGATTAACTGTCATTCCCAGCTTTCTGAATAATTCAGACGCTTCTTTTTTCATGCGTCCTTCATCAATCATGCCAAATGAATTGACCGGATATCTTCCGAGAAACAGATTGTCTACGACATTTCTCTCAAGACACTGGTTCAACTCCTGATGCACCATCGCTATTCCATTTTCCAGTGCATCCTTAGGACCCGAAAAGCTTACCTCTTTTCCGTCCAGATATATAGTTCCCTCGTCCTTCTGGTATGTACCAAAAAGACATTTCATCATTGTCGACTTACCGGCTCCGTTCTCCCCCATGAGACCCATTACAGTACCTTTTTTCACATCTAAATTGATGTGGTCAAGAACCCTGTTTCGTCCAAATGACTTGCTCATGCCACGAATCGATAAGATGTTTTCATTATTCTTATCGCCCATACTTCCTGCTCCTAACTCTATATTTGCTGTCGTCTGTATACACTTTATTTTGGGGAGAGATTTTTCCCTCCCCAACTAAGTGCTTTAAATACTTTTACTGGTTCAAAAGAGCTGTATAAGAAGCTGCATTATCTGTCTTAACCATGTTGATTGCGAATGCATCGTACTGGCTTGGATTTCCAAGTCTGTTTGTGATATTAGACTCTGTCTGTCCATCACCACCGATGTACTCAACATCAAGATTTAAGAGATCATCATACTTCTGTAAGAGTGGCTGATATGTAGAGCTTAAGAAGTTATCTGAAGCATTGTAAATATTCAGCCATACCTTCTTTGCAGGATGCTTATCTGCATCAAGCTGTGTTGAAACCGGTGCCCATACAACTGTTGAATCTGTGAAATCCTTGTAGTTGTCTGCTGTAACTGCTACGTTTAATGCGTAGTAAGATCTCTCATCATCCTTGTAAACATATACATCATCGCTTAATACGTTTCCTGCATCATCCTCTGTGCCGATACCTGTATCAATATCTACACCATCGAGTGCATTTCTGAGTACACGAAGTGTGAGGTAAGCCTGAACGTCAGCATGCTGGCTGATTGTTCCGCCATAGCCCTCTGCGATAGCTGCTACTGCATCGCTGTTGGCATCGTATCCGAATGTAGGAACCTTGTTGTCCTTTGACCATGCATTGAACATTGACATTCCCATTCCATCATTGTTAGAAACAACTACGTCGATTGACTCGCCAAATGATGATGACCATGTTCCGATTGCATTTCCTGCTGTAGCTGCATCCCATGTAGCTCCTGCTGAGTTCTTCATCTCCTGTGAAGCAAGCTCTCTTACTACATAGTCCTTGCCGTTTACAGTAATCTTGCCGTCCTGAACCTCAGATGCTTTTCCGTCTGAGTTTGTTCCTGCCGGTGCACTGTCAATCTCGCCGCTCTTGTCTACGCCTGTTCCAAGAGCTTTACGAACACCTCTTGTTCTTGCAATTGAATCGTTGTGTCCGATATCACCGATTGCAAGTACATATCCGATAACGCCATCCCCATTTCTGTCGATCGTATCAATGTTCTTCTCGATATACTCTTTTACCATTTCTCCCTGAAGTTCAGCTCCCTGATTAGCATCGAAACCTACATAATAGGTATCCTTGTTGTAGTTGAGTGCTGTTGTGTCAAGCTCTCCTGTTGAGCTGTTTGATGGCTGACGGTTGAACCACACAAGTGGCTTGTCCTTGTTTGCAACATCAGATGTCGATGTGCTGCTTCCCCCTTTCTGTGTACCAGAAGAACCCCCATCTGATCCACAAGCGGCCATTGACGCTGCCATAGCAGCTACCATCATGATTGCAACAAATTTTTTCTTCATATATTTTTGTCCCCCTTTGTTTTGTTGGTAAGGCTAGTATACAAAAATATTTCGGGAATCACTATAGAATATTTTTCGATAAACATTAAAAATTTTACTGTTTTTCGTCATGTAGACGAAAATTTTCTAGTTTTTATTTTTTCGCTACGTCATATTGTTCAGCTTCAACAAAAACGGGCTTTCCGCTTTGTCCTTATTACTTCCTTTGCTCCGTCACTCACAAACATTCCAATCCCTCTTTTCTTATACAAAATTCCTGCATCCACAAGTATATTTATGCCCTTTGCCGCTGTAGACGGATTTATCGCATACAGCTTTGCAAGCTCGTTTGTGCTCGGCACGCGCTCATCCTCCAAAAGCACATCCCGCAGTATGTCGTTTTCTATCATTTCGCTTATCTGAATATAGATTGATTTCTCCTGATTCAGAATTTCATTCACATGCTCCGCCTCTTTTCTATACAAATAGAAAACGTTATACGTATGGCTGTATGTACAGTTTACGTTTGGTATATGGTTAAGTATGCTGTACGTATAAAATACTTAGAACCAGTTGTCAGTGATTGAATGAATTACGGGTACAAAAAAGCACCATTTATAGGTGCTGAAAATAAAGAAAACTATAAGCAATACTTATTGTAGCATGTGTAAATTTACACTTCAATCACAGAGATGTGCCAATATTATGTCATAGCATAATAAAAGGGATTAGATGAACACTATCTAATCCCTAAAGGTTATGGTGTAACGATATTTAGTTTCTCTATTGCAACTTCAGTGTCAAGTACATTATTCTCAAAGAAATAGAAAGTAATTTCTTGACCAGCCTCTAAATATGTAATGTCGAGAGATGATTTGTTGCAATTTAATGTAATATTGGTACCATCAAAAAAATTATTTTTTTGACTGATATCAACACAGATTTTTTTTTGAGAGTTATCTATGGATGTGATGATACCGTTTGAATGGAACCAATGAGTATTATCATCTCCGGAAATAGCATTTTCTTCCATAATAGAATCTCCTTTCATGGAACCATTTTTATGTATGAATATCACAACAATTCCGCTTAATATTAATACAAATATTAGAATAAGTAGTCGCTTTTTTTTATCCATTAAAAGTTGTACCTCGCAAATCAGTCCAGTTTCCAAAATCTAAATTTAAATATCGTACATATTCATTCCAACCATCAAATACCATTAAAGTATGGAGTTGATTTCCAGAGCTTTTGCTTTGTATAGTGGCATATCCCTGAACAGCCATGGAATGACCGGAACGTATGTTATCATCTTCATTAATTATTCCGCAATGAACAACTGCCATATTACCACCATCTATACAATTAGTAAAAAAACGTTAATTAGGATTGTCTACCGTGTTTTGAGAAACTGTTACTCCTTTATCTGCACAGAAGGATACAAAGCCAGGACCAACATTATAGACATCTGTAATTCCATATGTAATTCCATTTGATGTACTGCTTACAGAAGTTCCAGTAGCTTCCCATAATCCTAAATAATCTCCAGATACATCAGCAAAGTTTAGTGCACCGTAATATGCAGCACAAGCATATAATGCGCTGATAGCACAAGCGTAATGTGCTGTCTGATCTTCAATATAATCTTCACTAAAAGCCAAGAATTCGTCTAAATGATTGGTAGTAACAAGATTGTAATTTTCATAAATTGTTTGAATTTACAAAAATACATCAGACCAACTTGATGGATCTTTTCCATCTGAATTTATAGAATATGTGCTTGGATTTATAGATTCAGTTTCTCCGTAATTGTTTGTTAAAGTTCCATTGGATTCATCCACAAGTCCATAGGTAAACGGTGCAGTTTTAATAAGTGGTGCATTGTTTAATGAATATGTGCTTTGGGTCGAAGATGCAATAATATCATATGGACTTTTAGCATTTGGGCCAAAAGAATATTCTGAGATAAGTGAGGAGCCGGTAGTATCAAATATGACATATCCATAAGGGGTGCTGTTGTAATAATAATTAACAATATAACCAATAGCTTTCCCTGTTGATTCATAAAGCTTTATTGGATTAGCAGCAGATAAAGATAATTCGGTATAGGCTCCTTTGGCAAAATTTTCTGCCATTTTTAGAAGCACCTACTTTTCATCTTTAAGAATCCTACGTTGCAGAATTCTTACCGCTTTTTAATCAGGAGTGCGCACTTGTTCCGCAATTACCTACTTGTTGTACTTTTTATTATCGTAACTATCCAGAACCACCACACACATTCGCAAAACCGCACGATATTTGTACTTTATCTGCACTCTGTTTAGCATCGCTGCTACACAGCTAATTTCGCTCATATTTGCGGTATGGTTGCATGGTTAACCACTCAAGTAACTAACCTATGAACTTATAATAGATAATATAAATAATATTGTCAACTGTATTTTTCTTCATATAAAAAAGACCATACACTTTAATTCATCTTATTCCCAACAGCACTATGGTAATTCAAATGTCATCCTCTCCCCTGTCGCAGGATGGTCAAAAACAAGCTTGTAGGAGCAAAGTGCAAGCTGCTCCCTTACACCGCCATCGGTGCGTCCTGATTTGCTTCCCGTTCCTGAGTTATTTGAGGCAGGCTTCCCATACTTGGTATCCCCAATCAGTGGATAGCCGATATTTGCAAGCTGCAAACGTATCTGATGATGCCTTCCTGTGAGCAGCTTTATGTCAAATTCTGTTTTATTGCATTCATTTGATATTATCCTGTACTGAAGCACTGCTTTTTTTGCCAGCTTGTCTTTTTCGCTTGTGATTTTAGATGTATTGGTAAGCTTGTCGAAGGAGATATAATCTGTGAGAGTATGCCATGCCAGATCATGATTATCTTCTTTATTAGCTTCTTCCTTATCTGCTCCTGACACTCCCTGACCTCTGCTTGCCGCACGATAATATTTCTCGGTTGTATGCTCCTTTATCTGCCTGCTCAAGGATGCCGCGGCTTTCTGATTCTTGGCAAATACCATCACTCCCTCTACCGGCTGGTCGAGCCTGTGCACTATGCCAACATAGGGCAGCTCATTTTTAGCCGCCCTGTAATTTCTTATGAAGCTCTCCATGTCCTGCTGCCCTATACGCCTGGTCTGTGTAGCAATTCCCGCCGGCTTGTAGCAGACGATAATGTCGTTGTCTTCGTAAATGATATCTGGTTTTCCCATGTTGTAACTCCCGCAAATTGTTATTTTAAATTTTAACTGTTCAGCACATTTACAGTTGCGATACGCAAGCATATTTCGTTTATTTGCCAGCCTGATCCTTTATGAGAGACATAAACGCCTCCTCCTCGACAGGCTTGGAGTATGCATAACCCTGATAATACATAGGTCCAAACTGCTTTAGATACTCCGCCATCTCATGAGTCTCAATACCCTCTATACACGAACGCATCCTGATACGTCCGGTGAAAACAAGAATAGACTCGACAATCGCCTGCTTTAATTCATCATCCATGACATCCTTCGTAAATGATCGGTCTATCTTTATCTCGCCCACCGGAAGCTCCAGCGCCAGACTCAGTGATGCCGAGCCTGTTCCGTAATCATCTAACGCTATCTGTATGCCATGCTCCTTGAAAAAGGATATCTCCCTCTTTAAGAAATCGTGGTCTAAATCCTTACATCTTTCGGTAAGCTCTATCCAAAGATCCTCTTTTGGAAAATCAAGTCTCTCAACCATATTGAGTACATCCGTGCGGAATGCTGTATTCTCAAGCTGTGTGGCCGCTATATTTACATTTATGAAGAAATCAGGTATGAACTTTTTGAATCTCTTTGCCGCCAAAAGCGCTGTCTCAATAATCCAGTTTCCGAGTATGTAAATACAAGGATCCTCCTCAAGCCATGGAATAAATGAATCCGGAGGCACAAGTCCGTACTTCTCATTTTTCCACCTGATAAGAGCCTCAGCTCCAACTATCCTTCCGTCCGTGGCTCTGACTATTGGCTGATAGCATAGGAAAAATCCCTTACAGCCGTCCATGACGCTCTTATGGATTTCCGCAATCTGCTCCATATTTTTCATATTGTCATGAATTATGGTATTGTCAAAAAACACCAGATCTCCGTGCTTTTCATGCTTCGATATGCTGAGTGCATATGTGGCGCTGTTTAGCAGATTGTACGGTGTGCCGGAGTAGTTTTTTGCTGTCACTGCTCCACCAGCAAGCCTAAGCTGAACCATTCCATCTCCAAGCTTCACCCCGGCCTCAGCTACTTTTTTCACCTTAAGATACAGCTCACTGAGCTCATCATGCTCCGCGTATGGCTTTATGAATGCAAACTTTGTTCCATCCATTCTGAATACGTAAAGGTCTCCGTTCACTACCTTTAAAAGCTCATCGCCATAATTCTTCAATACCTCATTGCCCAGCTCATATCCGTAGGTATCATTGATGTGTCCATACTTTGTTATTCCGATGATAAGCACTGCTGCCGACTCATATCTGAAAATATAGTCATTCAGGCAGCTTCCAAGCATCTTCATATTCCAGAGGTTGGTAACAGAATCAACCGAATCCGATATGCCATGATTCAGTATTGAGCCTGCAAAAATATCAGGTCTTCCATCCACACCCTTTATTATGCGGCCATGACCTGTACAGCTCACAAACACTCCGTCCTCATCCATTACACGGTAGGTGAGATTAAATGCATCCTTTTTCCCCGAATGTACCGCATCCACTTCCTTCTGGTACATCATTATATCATCCGGATGTATTTTACTTTTCCATCTGTCCTCTGTGTTTAAGTCATATTCACTGTCAATTCCCATAAAACCAAATGCATTTTTGGACCATCTGGTCACATTGGTCTCCATATTTGTGACAAACATATATATTCTTTGCGATGCCTCTGATAACACCGGAAAAAGCTTCTCATCAAGGCCATCCAGGTCAAGCTCATCAGAGTTCTCATGACGTACCTCGGCTTCCGATAACAGCATGTCTGTCGCGTCAAACAATTCTTTTTGAAGTTTATTTTCCGATCTTCCTTTTCCCTCTTTTAAGGTACGTGCGTTCTCAAGCGCCATATGTGCCTCAGCTATCCATGCCGGCATACTCTGACCTGTGTATTTTGCCACTCCGATTGTGACAGTCACTGGTGCCTCAAGCTGCATATTTTGCGCAGTCTCAGGAACCCGCTCTTCTATCCTTTTGCGAATGAGCTGCATCATATTCCCGCTTGTCGTATCAAAGGCGACTACAAACTCATCTGCATCAAATCTGGCTATATAAAAATCATACTCTGCCGCAAGCGCCTTCAACGCAAAAGCTGTCGCCACAAGCACCTTGTCTCCTTCGAGTGGACCGTATTCCTTATTTATTGATTTTAAATCATCAACATCTATCACATAAAGATACAGCTTGCTATGGCCTGACCCTGCCCCTGCCCTTACCTTTGCACTGATATATTTATCAAAAGCACTCCTGTTGTTCATACCGGTCAGTAAATCTGTGGAAATGAGTGATTTCTGGCTGTTACTGTACACAAGCATATAGCTAAGTGTCACCCCACATACAAACGAAGGCAGCATCGGTGTAAAATACTGGACAAATAACATAATAACAGGCAGCACTGCAAACGAAGCCATGCGCCTGTATTTATCGCGGTTCACATAATTTTCCGGCAGAAATGACTTGTAAAATGCCCTGATGCAGCTATATATAGCCGGTATAAATGCTATAACAGCTTCTGTAATCATCTCATTCCTGAAGCTTGTCCACTTCAGATACATGACCGTAATCATCATGATACATATGGCAGCCTGCGCTGCTATGCGCACGATTCTTCCGGATTTAAGCCGGATAAATACAGATTGCTGCTCTGCCTCACAATACAAAAACCAGTGATATGATAGCAGCGCTATCAATATAAAGTAAATGACCGTAAATGTATCAAGCACCAGCCTTTCCGGCGCCCACAGACCATATACTATGATAGCTATAATATAATCCACCACAACTGCTGCCGCTGTAAGCATACCTACTGCCAGAAATTGATGGTTGCTGTATGTTTTATCATCAGATTTCAAAAATCTGAAACATATTACTCCCAGTATCAGCAGACACATAAAGCTCATCTGCCCATACAGGGTTCCTATTACTATACTGCTCATTATACACTCCTCGTTCTGCCTTATCTTTCTCACGGTGCAGCTATTCAGAACCTGCCCACGCACATTCGCAAAACCGCACGATACTCGTGCTTTGTCTACACTCCGTTCCGGTCCGCGCTGAACAAACGTCCACCGGACGTTTAGCGCCGCTGCTACGCAGCTAATTTTGCTCATATGTGTGGGGGTGGCTCTATTCGAGCCACATTGAGAACAAGAAAATCTGCTGCTTACATGCAAGCATGACGCATCAGCTTTTTTGTTCTCAGTGGTTCTGAATAGCCATTTATTATATTCTATCAATTTAACGAGTTGTTAGCAATGGTATTTAAAAACTAATTCTGACAATTTAATATTCTTTTTGCACATTCTATCTGTTCCTTTGTCGGAGGCTCCACTCCATCAAGCTGATACGGTATACCAAGCTCCTTCCACTTAAACACGCCAAGTGTATGGTACGGCAGCACCTCAACCCTGTCCACTGTTTTAAGTGTGTCGATAAACTCTCTAAGCTGCTTTAAATATCTCTCATCCGTGGTGATTCCAGGCACAAGCACATGACGTATCCACATTTTTTTACCGTTTTTTGAGAGATATTGTGCCATATCAAGGATATTCTTATTTGTCTGTCCCGTAAGTTTTTTGTGCTCCTCGTCATCTATATGCTTGATGTCCAGCATGAAGAGATCTGTATATTTCATCAGCTCATTAAATTTGCCGAAAAACGGTTCTTCCACGGTAAATGGATTTCCTGATGTGTCAAGGCATGTGTTTACGCCATTTTCCTTTGCAAGCTTAAATAGCTCTGTGACAAAGTCTATCTGCAAAAGTGCTTCACCTCCGCTTACTGTGATGCCGCCTGTTTGCTTCCAGTACGCTTTATAGCGCATGGCGGTCTTTAGCACCTCCCGCGGTGTCATCAGCTTTGCACCGTCATTTTCGCCGCATTTGACCCATGTGTCCGGGTTGTGGCAGTATTTACAGCGCATATTGCAGCCCTTCAAAAAGACTATATATCTCACTCCCGGGCCGTCTGCTGAGCCAAAGCTTTCTACCGAGTGTACTCTTCCTAGTGTTTCTCCCATGTTTTACCTCCTTCAGGTTGTTGCTGCTACTTTTATTTTATGGTACGGAATTTTCGGCAACCCGCCGACCGGGACTTTGCAATGCTCAGGTTCTTCGGGCTAAGAGGCTGTATGAATTATGATTTAGGTTTTCTATGCTTGACGCGACCGGCTTTTACGCGCCTTCCATGGCGCATAACGCCTTGCCCATGCGTCCATGCATGGGCATCGCTGGCTGTGTTCACAATTCTAACAGCCTCTAAGCCCTGCGAAATTCGCATTGCTAAGTCCCGGTCGGCGGGTTGCCGAAAATTCCTTACGCTGTGATGTTATTTAAAAAATCAGAATATGCAGGCACTTGGCCTGCACATTCTGGAATGTTGGATATTTTTTTATATTACATTCTCTCGTGACATGTACGTGAGATTACATCGAGCTGCTGCTCTCTTGTGAGGTCGATGAACTTAACTGCGTATCCTGATACTCGGATTGTGAAGTTTGCGTACTCCTCCTTCTCAGGATGCTCCATTGCATCGATGAGCTTCTCTTTACCGAATACGTTTACATTGAGGTGATGTGCACCCTGATCGAAGTATCCGTCCATTACGTTTACAAGGTTGTCGATTCTCTCTCCCTCGTTGTTTCCGAGTGCTCCCGGATTGATGGTCTGTGTATTTGAGATTCCATCAAGCGCCCACTCATATGGAAGCTTTGTGAGTGAGTTTAAGGATGCGAGAAGTCCGTTCTGCTCTGCGCCGTATGATGGGTTTGCTCCCGGTGAAAGCGGCTCTCCTGCTTTACGTCCGTCAGGCATTGCTCCTGTAGCTTTTCCGTATACTACGTTTGATGTAATTGTAAGGATTGATGTTGTAGGCTCTGAATCACGGTATGTGTGATGCTTCTTTAACTTGTCCATGAATGTCTTAAGAAGCCATACACCGATTTCGTCCGCGCGGTCATCATCGTTTCCGTATTTAGGGAACTCTCCCTCGATTTCAAAATCCTTTGCCAGTCCGCTCTCGTCACGTACTACCTTAACCTTTGCATATTTGATTGCTGAAAGAGAATCGATTACGTGTGAGAATCCTGCGATTCCTGTTGCAAATGTTCTCTTTAAGTCTGTATCCATGAGTGCAAGCTCTGCTGCCTCATAGTAGTATTTGTCATGCATGTACTGGATAAGGTTTAATGTATTTACATAGATGTCTACTAACCAGTCCATCATCTTGTCGTATTTCGCCATTACCTCGTCATAGTCAAGGTACTCTGCTGTGATAGGTGCGTAGTTTGGTCCTACCTGCTCACCTGATTTCTCATCAACACCACCGTTGATAGCGTAAAGGAGACATTTTGCAAGGTTTGCACGTGCTCCGAAGAACTGCATCTCTTTACCTGTCTGTGTTGCAGATACACAGCAGCAGATTGCATAATCATCACCCCATACCGGCTTCATTGCGTCATCGTTCTCATACTGGATTGAGCTTGTCTCAATTGAGATGCGGGCTGCATAATCCTTGAAGGTCTGAGGAAGCTTTGATGAGTAGAATACTGTGAGGTTTGGCTCCGGTGCAGGTCCCATGTTCTCTAATGTATGGAGGAAACGGAAGTCTGTCTTTGTAACCATTGAACGTCCGTCCACACCTGTTCCTGCCACGTCAAGTGTTGCCCATACAGGATCACCTGAGAATAACTGGTTGTATGAAGGGATACGTGCAAATTTAACCATACGAAGCTTCATTGTAAAATGGTCAATGAGCTCCTGTGCTTCCTGCTCTGTGAGGATGCCCTTGTCCATATCTCTCTTGATGTAAATGTCAAGGAATGTAGATACACGTCCTACTGACATTGCTGCACCATTCTGTGTCTTGATTGCTGCAAGGTATCCGAAGTATAACCACTGAACTGCCTCTTTTGCGTTTGTTGCAGGTCTTGAGATATCATATCCGTAAATCTCTGCAAGCTTCTTCATATCCTCAAGACATTTAATCTGCTCTGCGATTTCCTCTCTTAAACGGATAACATCATCTGTCATCTGTCCACAGCCACAGTTTGCCTTATCGTTCTTTTTCTCCTCGATGAGGTAATCAAGTCCGTATAATGCTACTCGACGGTAATCACCCACGATACGTCCACGGCCGTATGTGTCAGGAAGACCTGTAAGGATCTTTGCATGACGGACCTTCATCATCTCAGGTGTATATGCATCGAATACTGCTGTGTTGTGTGTCTTATGATATTTTGTAAAAATTTCCTTGAGCTTGTCGCTTACATTGTAACCATATGTCTCAGCAGCCTGTACCGCCATCTTGATTCCACCGTAAGGCATGAATGCTCTCTTTAACGGCTTATCTGTCTGAAGACCTACAATCTGCTCGAGGTCCTTTAATGACTCATCTATATATCCAGGGCCGTAAGCTGTGATTCCTGTTACAACCTCTGTCTCCATGTCAAGAACTCCGCCCTTGGCACGCTCCTCTTTCTGTAATTTCTGAAGCGCATCCCACAGCTTGTTTGTAGCATCTGTCGGATCAGCTAAAAAGCTCTCATCTCCGTCGTATGGAGTGTAGTTGTCCTGAATAAACTGACGGACGTTGATTTCCTCTTTCCAAAGACGTCCTTCAAATCCATCCCACTCTTTAATTTCTATCATTGTAATATCCTCCTTAAAATGTGTGAATGTTACTTCGTTTGATTAGTTTTGTTTAACTGTGGTTAGTATATACTTACTACAGTATTTTTGTCAATATCCATGTTGTTTCTTTTGAGATACATTCCCCGGTTATTTACACGACTATGGCTGATTTTATAATGAAAAAGAGCCGGCTGTCCGGGTTTATCGCCCAGACGGTCGGCTCTTATTTGTTATATTTCATGTGGTTATTCCACTTATCCGTCAGTCATATAACACGTTCATAGTAGACTATTTTTCTCAATAAAGCAATAGGTTTTTAGAACTATTTTTATTCTTTTCTATTCCGCACGGACCGCCCAGCGCATCTTCGTGGACCTGGCACGTCCGTTCTGAGCACATTCCTGTGCTGATGGGCGAATCACATCCTTGGAATAGTCGCTGTATATTCCTGCTTTATATCCTGCCTTTAGTGCCTTTTTGACCAGCTTGTCCTCTCCTGAATGAAAGGTAAGGATGGCAGCTCTTCCGCCGGGCTTTAATGCTCCCGGAAGCTTTTCCATAAACTCATATAGCACCTCAAACTCATGGTTTACATCTATGCGGAGCGCCTGGAATGTTCGCTGACAGGTCTTTTTGATTATGTCCTTCTTATCCTTTTCAGGGAGAAAATCGAGTGTCTGCTCTATAATGTGACGAAGCTTTGTGGTCGTATCTATGCGGTTGCCCTTCCTGATCTCGTCTGTGATTGCCTTTGCAAGCTCCTCGCAATACGGCTCATCTGAGTTCTCATAGAGCATACCCGAAAGCTCCTCACGGGATATATTGTCAAGACGCTCTGCCGCACTGATACCGGCATTTGGATTAAGACGCAGATCCAGCGGTCCATCCACCTTAAACGAAAAACCACGCTCAGGATTATCTATCTGCATTGATGAAACTCCCAGATCGGCAAGTATGAAATCAAAGCCTCCTACTTCCTTTGCAATCTCATCTATTGTGCAGAAGTTTTGAAGCTTTATGGTGAGAATATCCTCTCCAAAACCTGCTTCCGCGAGACGCTTTTTTGTCTTTTCAGACTCGATTGGGTCAACATCTGTAGCAAACATATGTCCCTGTCCTTCAAGCTTTTCAAGCATTGCCCTTGTGTGGCCACCGTATCCGAGTGTGGCATCAAAGCCTGTCTGTCCCGGCTTTATGTCCAGAAAATCTATGATTTCTTTTACCATTATGGATATGTGCATGCCCGCAGGGGTATTTCCCTTGCTGATGACATGCTCAATTGTATCCTTGTATTTCTCCGGGTTTAATTCCTTGTATTTTTCCTCAAATTTTTTGGGATATTTTCCGCTATAGTGCACGCGGCGCTTGTGCTGTTTTTCTTCGCTCATTTTATGCTCCGTTTCATTCTGGGTTAGAACTGTTATGCTGACTTTTGCTACAGTATAACTTTTATTTTACTTTTCCGCAAGATAATGACTTACACTCCTATACCATTTGCACGAGCCACACGTCGCTTTTCACCATGAAGTATCCGATGACTACCTTTATCAGCTCTGTGGCCTGCACAAGGAAGTACACTGCTACTATGCCAAGTGCTGTGTATTTGGCGAGCACAAATGCCACCGGCACCACTATCACCCACGTAAATACGGAGTCAAACAGAAATGTGACCAGTGTCTTGCCTCCTGAGCGGAGTGTGAAATACGACGAATGTGTAAATGCACAAAATGGCATAATTATCGCTGATACCGCTATGAAGCTTGTTGCGAGTGACTTGATTTCATCTGTTGTGTTATATATCTGAGGGAAAAATCCTCCTACCAGAAGCATGACCGCCGCCATTACAGAACAGCAGAACACACTGAACACTATCATCTTGTTATCCGCATCCTTTGCCTTTTCAAGCTCACCAGCTCCAAGATACTGCCCCACAACTATGCTGATGCATGCGCCAAGCTGTATAAACACGATATTGAAAAGGTTTGTTATCGTTGTCGCAATGTTTAAACCTGCGATTACCGAGAGTCCTCGTACTGAATAGCACTGTGTAACCGTTGTCATGCCTGCTGCCCAAAAAAGCTCATTGAGCATAAGTGGCAGTCCCTTGATGAATATAGTCTTAAACTCACCAAACGGCATTCCTATTCCTCTGTAAGCGCCCTCGAGATATCTGTTCTTATCCCTGTTTTTATGCGCCCACAGCACAACTATTATTGTCTCAATATATCGCGACATCACCGTGGCAATAGCTGCTCCCGCCACACCCAGCTTTGGTATCGGTCCTATTCCGAAGATGAGCAGAAAATCAAGCACCGCATTGCTTCCAACTGCTGCAAAGCTTGCAACCATCGGTACAAAAGTCTGCCCTGTTTCCTTTATGTTTGTCGCATAGGCCTGTGTCACCGCAAACGGTATGAGACCTATCATAACAATTTCCAGATATTCCTTTCCATATGCCAGTGCTACCTCCGTGGCACCGTTTCCTGCCGTATCTGTCAGATAAAGTGATATAAAACCTGTTCCGTTCGTGATAAACAGTGTCATAGCTATTGCTGTAACAAACAGCGCTGCATACAGCTTGAATCTGAAGGAATACATATGCCCCTTATGATTTCCCTTGCCAAAATACTGTGCTCCGAATATACTTGCCGCTGACACCGCCCCAAATACAGCCAGATTGTACACAAATATGAGCTGATTTACGATTGCTACTCCCGACATCTGCTCTGTACCAAGCTGTCCTACCATAATGTTGTCCAGAAAGCTTACCAGATTTGTGATTGCATTCTGGATTATCATTGGTATGGCCAGCATGAGATAGCGCTTATAAAATGCCTTGTCTCCTATATATTTTTGTCTGAATTTATGCATGTTTGTCCCCCTTTCGATTTCTCCATGGTTCTTTCGTATAATGTTACTATTCTACTACGTCAGAATTTATTTTTCAAATATTTTATGTGTTTTTCCTTAATTTATTTTAGAGTTGGAAAATTTGTATCAAAGTGGCTATAGGGCGGGGCGCAAGTCACAGAGTCCGGGAGGGCAAGCCACGCTCTCGCTTCCGCTACGCTTCGCAGCTAAGAGTCTGTACGAATTATGCCTTGGAGGTTTTCTATGCTTGACGAAACCGGCTTTTATGCGCCGTCCGTGGCGCATAACGCCTTGCCCAGCCGTCCATGGCTGGGCATTTCTGGGTTTCATGGGCATAATTCTACAGCTTCTAAGCTGCTTCGCTATTCGCGGCCGCGAGAGCGTGGCATGCCCGCCCGGACTCTGCGACTTACGCCCCTTACGTTGTGGTTGGTTTTATTTTTTATTGTATCTGCGTCCTATTATAAACGGCACCGGAAACTATTATATCAAAGCTATTGTATAATAACAGTAATATTTTCCAATAATTAAAGCTCCCAACTGACAACACTATTTGCGCTGTCAATCGGGAGCTCTTAATTTTAAATTTTAATATCTAATTGTTATAATTATAGTTTTACTTTTTATGTCAATATCCTGTTTATTTGTTTACTGCCGGTTCATATCCTGTGTTTCCTGATACTTTCTGATTACGAAAAACATGGTAGTTCCATCACCCTCTTTGCTGGTAGCCCATATCTTGCCGCCGTGATCCTCTATAATCTTCTTTACAATGGAAAGTCCTATGCCGCTGCCTCCGGTAGCCGAATTTCTCGACGCATCCGCTCTGTAAAATCTATCAAAAATATATGGCATATCTCTCTGGTCGATTCCTCGTCCATTGTCCTCGATTTCAACCTGTATGAAGTCACCAACATCATTTATCCTGATATCTATATAGCTTTGTGTCTTGTTCATATACTTCACCGAATTGCCAACTATATTATTAATCACACGGCGAAGCTGCTCCGGATCAGCAATGATAAGCACGTTGCTATCCACATGATTCTCATATGAAAGCCTGATATTTTTTGACTCAAGATCGAGTCCTATTTCCTCAACACAGTCGTTAAAATAATCTGTGACATTTATCTTCGCAAAATTGTATGGAATCCTGTTCGTATCAATCTTCGAGTAAAGTGTCAGCTCATTAATGAGCTTATCCATATCGTTTGCCTTATTGTAAATGGTTCTGACATATTTATCGACCTTTTCAGGGGTGTTTGCCACTCCGTCAATTATGCCCTCGGCGTAGCCCTTTACCGCAGTAATAGGAGTCTTTAAATCATGCGCGATATTGCTGATTAACACTCTGTTTTCAGACTCATTCGTCACCTTTTCCTCGGCATTTTTCTTGAGGCGCGCACGCATCTGCTCAAACGCAGTACACAGCTCGCCAATCTCTCCGTCGCTCGGGCTCGTCTCAAGCTCAAAATCCAGATTGCCATCCTTGATATTTTCAGCGGCAATACGCAGCCTCTCTATCGGTGTGATGATACTCCTGTATATCCACACTATAAGCATGGCAGCCGTAGTAAGAAGTATCAATACAAGTGCAAATGCTCCCTCTATCAAAACAGTCCTGACCTCAGGTATCACGCACGCGGTTGATGTCACTATGTAAAGACTCGCCTCGTCACCATCACTGTCACGAAAATTGAGCTGCTTTATGAGCACCTTGTCATCACTGTCCATATAGCTGCTCACATCAGAACTGCTCTGCTTATTGGATATTCGCGGAAGCTTTCTCAAAATATCATCATTGTCAATTCCACCATTGAAAATGAGCTCTCCTTCACTTTTCACTATGAGATATGAATACTTCTTCTCCAGCTTCTTATTTATCTTAGTCAGATAATCACTATCAAGAAGCCTGGATGGTTCTATGAGCGATGTCTTCTCGAGCTCATCATATGTGTGCCCTGTCACCTTGTTCAGAAACTGCACCGTGTCAGTGAGCGCGAGCATGCCCGCATCCTCCATGCCATATGTCTTGTTTATGGCCTTTAGCTGAATCTTATTGAAGCCCACAAGCACTATACTGGTGAGCACAACAGGCACAAAAATAATTATGCAGAATGATATAGCAAGTTTTGTTTTTATCTTCATAGTATTCTCCATTTGAATAAATTAATAAGCCACTTTATATATATAACAAGGACATATCCTTTCGCATTTGAATTTGATATGTCCTATTAATACTACAATATCTACTATATTTTTTAAAAATCACTACAGCTTAAAACGGTATCCAACACCCCAAATAGTCTCAATATACTGAGGCTTTGCAGTGTTCATCTCGATTTTCTCACGAATCTTCTTGATATGTACAGTGACTGTCGCAATATCTCCGACCGAATCCATATTCCAGATTTCCTTGAAGAGCTCCTCCTTGGTAAATACATGGTTTGGATTCTCAGCAAGGAATGTGAGCAGATCAAATTCCTTTGTGGTAAACTGCTTTTCCTCTCCGTTTACCCAAACACGGCGGGCTGTTTTGTCAATCTTGATGCCACGAATTTCAACGATGTCATTTTCAGGTGTGGCGCTTCCGATCAGGCGCTCATATCTGGCCAGATGAGCCTTTACCCTGGCAACAAGCTCTGATGGTGAAAACGGCTTTGTGACATAATCATCTGCACCGAGTCCGAGTCCTCTTATCTTGTCGATGTCATCCTTCTTGGCTGAAACCATGAGTATCGGTGTATTCTTTTTCTCACGAATCCGCTTACAAATCTCAAAGCCATCAATACCCGGCAGCATAAGATCCAAAATAAACAGATCAAAATCCTCCGCCAAAGCCCTTGCGAGACCGCTTGTGCCATCATTCTCCACCTCTACCTCAAAGCCGCTCAGCTCCAGGTAATCCTTCTCAAGATCAGCAATTGCAACCTCGTCCTCTACTATCAAAATTCTGCTCATATCCGTTCCTCCTGAAAATTTATTCGTTATCATATATCTATAGACATATTTATAGTTTTATTATTCGCGCATTCCACATTACTTCAGTATGCGGACTGAAAATTCTACGGTTATTTTAAAACACTATAATCATTATTTGATAAATCACTTACAACTGAATCATATATATCGATGATACCTTTTGACCCTTTAATCATATAATAAAAAGCCATGGAAACCGACTCAATGTCAGTCCCATGACTTGATTATATCATATATCCGATAACTTCTGTCTAAATTTTCTCTAAATTCTTTCTAACTTTTTCTAAGAAATATAATGTATACTATCCGGCGCTCACAACCTAAAAAGCGCGAAGCCCCACATATTGTTTAGAGATACTTCTTGAGGTCCTCAACCTTATCAAGTGCCTCCCAAGGCAGCTTGATATCTGTACGTCCGAAGTGTCCGTATGCTGCTGTCTGGCGGTAGATAGGTCTTCTGAGGTCAAGCATCTTGATGATTCCGGCCGGACGAAGGTCGAAATTCTCCCTTACGATTTCAACGATTCTGTCATCTGCAAGCTTTCCTGTGCCAAATGTATCAACCATGATAGATGTTGGCTGTGCAACACCGATAGCATATGAAAGCTGAATCTCACACCTGTCAGCAAATCCTGCTGCTACAAGGTTCTTTGCTACGTAACGTGCTGCGTATGCTGCTGAACGGTCTACCTTTGTACAGTCCTTTCCTGAGAAAGCTCCGCCGCCGTGACGTGCATATCCACCGTAGGTGTCTACGATAATCTTACGACCGGTGAGACCTGCATCTCCGTGTGGTCCACCTATTACGAAACGTCCTGTAGGATTGATGAAGAACTTTGTCTCAGCATCAATCATATTCTTTGGAAGAATTGGATCAAATACATATTTCTTGATGTCCTCATGGATCTGCTCCTGGGTAACATCCTCGTCGTGCTGTGTTGAAAGTACAACTGCCTCAAGTCTTACCGGCTTTCCTGCCTCATCATACTCTACTGAAACCTGTGTCTTTCCATCCGGACGAAGGTATGTAAGTGTGCCGTCTTTTCTAACCTTTGTGAGCTGGAATGCAAGCTTGTGAGCGAGTGCGATTGGGTATGGCATGTACTCCTCAGTCTCATTTGTAGCATATCCAAACATCATTCCCTGATCTCCGGCTCCGGTGTCGAGGTCGTCTGTAAGGTCGCCCTCTTTTGCCTCGAGTGCCTTGTCAACTCCCATGGCGATATCAGCAGACTGCTTGTCGATTGAAACCATTACTGCACATGAGTTTCCGTCGAGTCCCTTCTTTCCGTCATCATATCCGATCTCAAGTGCTGTTTTTCTTACGATTGCAGGAATATCAAGCTGTGCCTTTGTGGTAATTTCTCCTGTTACAAGGATGAAGCCAGTACAGCTTGCTGTCTCACATGCGACACGGCTCATCGGGTCCTGCTGTATGCATGCATCAAGGATGGCATCTGATACTGCATCGCAGAGCTTATCCGGATGTCCCTCAGTTACTGATTCTGATGTAAATAATAATTTCTCCATTAATTATCTGTTGCTCCTTTCATACTATGTGACCAATATTTTTCCAATAAAAAAACCACTTACTTTAAATAAGTGGATTAAAATTAAGATAATAAAAATCCTCTTATTGTTCGATTACTCGCTCAGGTTGGCACCTTCCTGTTTTCTAACGGGGTTGCCGTGACTTCATAGATCCTTTGTATCTCCATCACTCTGAATAAGAGAAGTTACAATATAGAATTTTTCAAATCTCTGTCAGTTATATTACTACCACATGATATATATGTCAAGTATCATTTTCGATACAGATTTATAAATAATCCATTTTCGATACCCTATTCATTTTTATAATCAAAAGGGTTACGGAGTAGTTACTCAAAAAAATTATAAAATAACCAAAAATAAGAACCGTGCATCTACAGTAAGATGCTGCCGGTTCTTATTTTATATATTGCATTTATATTGTGTTTACATTTCATGCTTTACGTATATAGCTATTACGATACCTTGAGTATGAACTTCTGAAGCTCCTTCTCATCCTCTACCCTGGCAATTTTTGCACCAATCTTTGTAAGCTTCTCCTCGAGTGCCTCATAGCCTCTCTGGATATAGTAGATATCATCAACCACTGTGATGCCATCTGCTGCAAGACCTGCTATAACCAGTGCAGCTCCTGCTCTTAGGTCAGGTGCATTCACTCTGGCACCTGTGTATCTTTTCACACCGCTGATAATTGCTATATTGCTCTCTACTTTTATATCAGCTCCCATTCTGGTGAGCTCGTCAACATACTTGAAACGATTCTCAAATATGCTCTCTGTCACTGTACTGGTGCCCTCAGCAATACCCAAAAGCACCGCCATCTGTGGCTGCATATCTGTCGGGAAACCCGGATATGGAAGTGTTGTGACCTGTGTATGCTTTAAATGTCCGTCTGATATTACCCTGACTGAGTCATCAAACTCCTCTACCTGGCAGCCTACCTCCAACAGCTTTGCTGTGGTGGCCTCAAGATGCTTTGGAATGACATCCTTTACCAGCACGTTGCCTCCTGCTGCCGCAACTGCAAACATGAATGTACCGGCCTCAATCTGATCCGGAATGACAGAATACTCTGTCGCATGCAATTTCTCCACACCTACAATTCTGATGACATCAGTTCCTGCGCCCCTGATATTTGCTCCCATGCTGTTTAAGAAGTTTGCCACGTCAACGACATGAGGCTCCTTAGCCGCATTCTCGATAACAGTCTTGCCATCTGCCATGGCTGCAGCCATCATAATATTGATTGTGGCACCTACAGAAACCTTATCCATATATATGTGTGTGCCCTTAAGCTCCTTTGCCCTGGCGATGACAAGTCCATGAGCTATGTCTATGTCTGCTCCCATGGAGCGGAAGCCCTTCATATGAAGGTCAATCGGCCTGCTTCCGATATCACAGCCTCCCGGAAGCGCAACCTCTGCATGCTTGTATTTTCCAAGTAATGCACCAATTAAATAATATGATGCCCTGATTCGTCTGATGAATTCATTATCGACATTTACGCCCCTGATAAATGAACCGTTTATCTTTACCTTGTGTATATCCACGCGCTCCACATGTGCGCCGATTTCTTCGATTGCCTGAAGTAAGACATTGATATCCCTTACATTTGGCAAATTATCTATTGTTACAGTCTCGTCTGTCATTATGGCAGCGGCCAAAATAGCAAGTGCAGCATTTTTAGCTCCACCAATTTCAACTTCACCGTATAAAGGATTTCCACCTTTGATTACGTACTGTTCCATATTCCACCTCTATGAATTCAGGAGTATACTTCCTCCTAATATACTATTCTCAATTTACACTATTGTTATACATCCAACTACAAATTTCATTTATGACGACGTATTTAAGCCGCCATTTGTGCCGGTGCTGCTTTTAATAAATGACGCAGCAGCTACTATTATCTAATCATATCACGCTAAATAAGCACTATAATTCAAGTGCCTCCACCAGCTTCTCTACTGTCTGCTCCACATCAAGCCCCTCCTCGGAAACCTCGATGTCTGCATACTGCTCATACAATTTTGAGCGCTCTTCAAAAAGGGTCTCTAAAGTCTGCCCTTTCTTTAATACTACACCTCTACCCTTTATGTCTGCAAGTCGTTTTTCCAAAATGGCATAAGAAACCTTGAGATACACAACTCTGCCTATCTCCTTAAGATGCTCCATGGCCTCTTTTCCGTATACCACCGAACCGCCTGTAGCTATAATGGCCCTATCAGCCCTGATAGAGGCATTGACACGGTTCTCTACCTCTATAAAACCGTCCGTGCCCTTTTCCTCAATTATCTCACGCAGAAGCTTTCCCTCCTGCTCCTGTATCAGTAAATCCGCATCCAGGAAGCTGTATCCCAGCACCTTTGCAAGTATTACGCCTATGGTACTCTTTCCAACTCCCGGCATGCCTATAAGTACGATATTAGTTTTCTGTTCCATCTACTGCCTCAGTATTCTCTGTATCTGTACTATTGGTGCTTTCTGACTGCTGTGTGCTCTCTGTAGCGCTTGTGTCTGCTGCCTTTTTGTCCTTCTTGGTAGTAGTAAAATAATTGTGAATCTTGATCTTGTCAAGCTGCTTCTGCTTTACTGACCATTTTTCATCATCCTGCCATCCTGAAAGGATGTCATTGTAATATTTGTCCTCTTTATTGCCCTTTACAGTCTTCCTGTTTGACTCTGTTGCTTTATCATCGGTCTTTTTGTCGAGCCTTACGATATAGTAAGTGCTGTCTGTGGTGATGAGGTCTGAGGTCTGTCCCTCCTCGAGGGAATTGAGTGCATCTACAACGCTCTGATCAAGATTGTTTGTAGTGTATACACTGTCCTTTGTCTTGCTGTCCGATGACTCTGAGCTCTCTGTAGACTCTGTGTCATCTGATTTCTTATCTGAATCATCTGTCTTCTCCGCATTCGGATCAACGTATGTGGCGTATGTGCCTGTTGTGGCTGTAGTGCCTGCTGCCTTGGCTGCATCCTCTAAGGATGATCCGCCTGCAAGCGCCTCTACCACTGCATCTGCCTGTGCCTTTATCTGTGCTGACTGCTCATCTGTATATGTCTGATACTGGTAATTAGAGTCATATGCCCCCTTGTAATCAAGCTTCACAATGGTGTATGCAGCCATATTGGCTTCCTCATCCGTCACGCTTGAATCAGCATTTTTGATGATTGCAGCATACATCTTACTCTTTATGAGGCGAAGCTCTAAATATTCCTCGACAATCTCCTCTGTAGCACTCATCTCGTCTATCACATCATCGGAATTTGCCTTCATAAACTTCTCTGCGGCCTTTTTGATTTCCTTTTTCTCATCATCAGAAACCTCTACATCGTAATCTGACTGATGCGCCTTTAATGTGTAAAGCTCATGAGCCTCCTCGATAGCATTTTTCTTCCATGTTTCAAGCACAGTATTATTGCCTGATACTGTCTTGTCCCAGTAGCCCTCGCCCATGTACTGTATATACATGTCATCATAACCGGCCTCCTGGTACCTTATCATAAAATTAACAAGCCCAAGCTTGATATCCTCTTTATCTAATGTCGCAACTGTTGCGGTTTTATTTATTGAACATCCTGTAAAAGCTGTAACTGAGAGTGTTGCAGCCAATAACATAGCTATTACTTTTTTCGCTTTCATTGTATCTATCCTCTTTAAAATTGGTATAGTATCGCTCGTATATTATAGAGCTTTTCGGGCCTGCTGGCAAGCATTTTCTAAACTTTGTAAATTATCGTCAATTTCGCGTAAAGCATGTGGTGTTTCCTATGCTATATGCTACATGATTCCAAAATTCGGGTAACTATTCAGCCGTAATCAGTTCCTTACGCATTTGCGAAATCAGTTCCTCCACCACATCAAGCACATCCCGCTTCTTTGCCACGCTGCCATTTTTTAAATCAAATGTGAAATATGGGTTTTCTGCCATATTAAATTTGAGTGAGGATTTATACCGGGCAATAAGCTCCGGTATTTTCTCCGGATTTATCCTTGCCCGTTCAAACATGGTAAGCTTTATCAGTGAGCCGGTCTGCTTTATCTCAGTGATATATACGGCATGTGCCAGCGCCTTGAGCCTTGCCACGCGAAGCAGGCTGAGCACTGATTTTGGTGGTTCACCAAACCTGTCTATGAGCTCCTCGAGCATCTCATCCTTCTCTTCCTCTGTCTCTATGCCTGCAATACGCTTGTATATATCCAGCTTTTGGAATTCGTTTGCGATATAACCTGCCGGAATATAAGCATCGGTCACAATATCCACCGTCGTGTCAAATTTGTCACTGATATCCTCGATGCCCTTTGCCTCTTTTACAGCCTCGCTCAACATCTTGCAATACAAATCGTAGCCCACTGCCTCCATGTGTCCGCTCTGCTCCGCTCCGAGCAGATTGCCCGCACCGCGGATTTCAAGGTCTCTCATGGCAATCTTAAAGCCGCTGCCAAGGTCTGAGTACTCCTTTATCGCTGCAAGACGCTTTTCTGCCACCTCTTTTAGCATCTTGTTGCGCCTGTACATGAGGAATGCATACGCAGTACGATTAGACCTGCCGACTCGTCCGCGGAGCTGATAAAGCTGTGAAAGTCCCATGTTGTCCGCATCGTGTATAATCATTGTATTGACGTTTGAGATGTCAAGTCCTGTCTCTATAATGGTCGTGGATACAAGCACATCTATTTCACCGTTGATGAAACGGTACATGATGCGCTCAAGCTCCGTCTCCTTCATCTGTCCGTGCGCAAATGCAACAGTCGCATCCGGCACCAGCTCCTGCAGCTTTGCTGTTATGTCTGCTATGTCGCGCACTTTATTGTATACGTAGTACACCTGTCCGTTTCTGGCAAGCTCCCTGTTAATTGCCTCTCTGACAAGCTCATCATTGTACTCCATGACATATGTCTGAATCGGTACACGGTCCATCGGCGGCTCCTCAAGCACGCTCATATCCCTTATGCCGATTAAACTCATGTGTAGTGTCCTCGGAATCGGTGTAGCGGTCAGTGTGAGCACATCCACATTGACCTTCATCTGCTTAATTTTCTCCTTGTGAGTCACTCCGAAGCGCTGCTCCTCATCGATTACCAAAAGTCCCAGATCCTTAAACTGCACATCCTTTGAGAGTATACGGTGTGTTCCGATAATGATATCGACCTCACCCTTTTTAAGCTTCTCTATCGTCTTTTTCTGCTCCGCCGGACTTCTGAAACGACACATCAAATCCACATTCACCGGAAAATCCTTCATCCTCTGCGAAAACGTATCGTAAATCTGCTGTGCCAGAATGGTTGTCGGGGCAAGATATGCCACCTGCTTGCTGTCCTGCACCGCCTTGAAGGCCGCACGGATTGCAACCTCAGTCTTGCCGTAGCCCACATCACCACAAATCAGTCTGTCCATTATTTTATGGCTCTGCATATCAGTCTTTGTGGCTTCAATTGCAAGAATCTGATCCTCAGTCTCATCAAAAGGGAAAAGCTCCTCAAACTCTCTCTGCCATACCGTATCCTCGCCGAAGGCATATCCGTTTTGCTGCTCACGCTGTGCGTACAGCTTCACCAGGTCTCCTGCAATCTGCTTTACCGCACCTCTGACCCTATTCTTTGTTCTGGTCCATTCCTGACCGCCAAGCTTGTTGAGCTTTGGTTTTCTGGCATCCTTTCCGGCATATTTTTGTATCATATCAAGCTGGGTGGCAAGAATATAGAGATTGGAGCCACCCTGATACTCTATCTTGATGTAGTCCTTTACCTTTTTGTCCACCTCAAGCTTTTCAATGCCGCGGTAAATACCTAGTCCGTGGTTTTCATGCACTACATAGTCCCCCACCGACAAATCGGTAAAGCTCTGTATTTTTTCACCCTCATAGGTGCGGTGACGCTTCTTTTTCTTCTGCTGCGCCCCAAAAATATCTGACTCCGTAATCACGGCAAACTTTAGGATAGGATACTCAAAGCCTCTTCTCACCTTGCCGTAGCAGACCATAATCTGCCCCTCGGAAAGCTCATGGTCGTAGTTTTCAGTGTAAAAGCATGTGATTCCCTGGTCTGTGATATCCTCTGAAAGCCTCTTTGCCCTTGTCCTTGAACCGGATAAAAGAATGACTCTGTAACCGTTTTTCTTATAGCGCTTTAAGTCCTTTATCAAAAGCTCAAAGCTGTTGTTGTATGGGCTGACGCTCTGACAGTGAATACCATAGCTTCCCAGCTGATGCAGTCCGTTTGCTTTATTATCGAGCGCACCGAGTGCGATACACGAATACTTATCGAGCTTTGCCACAATCTCCTTTTCTGTAAAAAGACCGTTCATCTGCCCCGGAAGTATATATCCCATCGCAAGTCTCTGCTTCATGCTCTCAGAAAACTCAGTCTCTGTAAGCTTTCCCTGCTCTGTACATCTGGTCAGCTCATCGAAAAATATAAGGCTGTCCGATGGATTAAAATAATCCAAAAGCCCGACTCTCTCGTCAAAAAAGTACGACAAAAAAGCATCCATGCCTGCATACATGGACAGTTCTCCCCACTCCTCGATAAGCTCGTCTGCCATCACAGTCACTCTGTGTGCTTCCTCCGTCTTCATCTGCTTTCTAAGCTTGTCAGACACACGCTTTGCCTCTGCCTTAAGCTTGTCAATTCCCCCGGCCTTTTCCTCATCGCTAAGTACAAGCTCTGCTGCCGGATATATGCCAACCTGTTCAATATTTTCAATGGATTTCTGGCTCTCGCAGTCAAAATATCTGATGGTGTCTATCTCGTCTCCCCACAGCTCAATTCGGATAGGATTCTCCTCCGTCAGCGGAAAAACATCAAGAATACCGCCCCTGACAGAAAACTGTCCCATCGTCTGGACCTGATACTCTTTTTCATAGCCCATTCTGATAAGAGCAGCCTGAATTTCCTTCAAATCCAAAAGCTGTCCCTGCTCAAGTGTAAGCACGTTTTCCCACATCTTTTCTATCGGTGCCATCGTATTCATCAGCGCATCAAAGGTGGTCACAAGCGTCACTCTCTCCTGCTCACGGATAGCCTTCAAAGCCCTGATACGCTCCGCTGTCAGGAGATTGCCCCTGATATCCGACTGGTAAAAAAGCACATCCTTTGATGGATAATACACCACCTCTTTGTCAAAAAAACTGTACTCATCGTACAGTTCCTTCGCTTTCTGCTCTCCAAAGGTCACAATAAGCTTGTTTTTCCTGTGACCTCCAAAGGCATATATCATCTGTGATTTTTGCGCATCTATGCATCCCGTGACAGATATAAGTCCGGACGATTTTTCTGCCGTTTTTGTCATCTCCTCAAAGCCCGCAAGGGAAAGGAGTGGCTCTGTAAATGCTTTCACTTTCAATTCTCCATTTCTGTCTGTTCAAAATCACCTTGTCGATTTCCAGCTAGTTATATATGTTCATAGCCTTATCCGTCTCGCCCTGCATCATAAGAACTGCTGCATCCATCGCATGACCTATAGCTTCCTCCACCTTTGCCCTGTCCTCAGAACTGAAACGCCCGAGCACATGGTCAGCAAGATCCCAGCCCTGCGGCTTCTCTCCAACACCGACCTTGATACGGCTGAAGCCCTGTGTGCCGGTCATTGCAATGATGCTCTTAATCCCGTTGTGACCGCCGGCGCTGCCCTTTTTGCGGATACGAATACGCCCCGGCTCGAGCGAAATATCATCAAAAATAACGATCATTTCCTCATCCGGATCAAGCTTATAAAAATTCATTACCTCAGCAACAGACTCACCGCTTAAGTTCATGTATGTCTGCGGCTTCACGAGCAGCACCTTCATGCCCTCAATCACTCCGCTTCCACAGAGCGCCTTGTGCTTTTTGTCTGTCACACTTATATTATATTTATCCGCAAGCGCATCTATCACATCAAATCCGATATTGTGTCTTGTGTGCTCATATTTTTTGTCAGGATTTCCAAGTCCTACTATAACGTACATCGTTTATCCTTTCTCTTTCTAATATTATTTTATCTACATGTCATATGCATATTGTCACATGTCATCTACGTATCTATCCAGAATCTACAATTCAAAATAAAACAAATACTGCTGGATAATTCCCGCCACACCCTTGTAGCGCTCAAAATCAAAGCCGTCACTATAATATTTGTCCAAAAGCTGCTTTACATGCGTATCTATCGGAAACGCATCCACATGATGCAAGCCAAAAAGACATATGCAGTTCGCCACCTTTTTGCCAATTCCTTTGCGAGTAAGCAGGCTTTCCATCGCCTCATCATAGCTCATTTTGCGCAGATTATCAAGCCAGTCAGGATTATTAGCACCATACTCATATATTTCCTTTAGATACGGTGCCCTATAGCCAAAGCCCATGCTCCTGTCATCAAATACCTCATCCGGTACCTCAAGAGGCTTTGGAAATGTATACAGTTCTTCCCCCTCTGCGCTGCCGTCTATTTTATGCCCGCACCGCCTGCAAAGTAAATCCACACTATTTGTGATTCGCTTAATGTTATTATTCTGGGAAATCATAAAAGTAACAATCATCTCCCACAAATCCTGCCTTAAAATACGCACACCACTGCCATATGCATATGCCTCCTTCAGATGCGCGTCATCTCCGTCTGCTATAAGTTTTGCAATCCCCGCATAATCCGTATCCATATCCAGATAGCTTTTCCATATATTGTTCCAGTCTGCCTCATCACAATCCAGCTCAAACTCATTCCCATCCTGCTTAATCCGAAGCGCCCTGTCAAATGCCACTACAGTATATTCGTTTTCTCCTGTGTTCTTCCATCTGAAGCACTGACCACTGTCAGCAATCTGTTTTAAATCCAGATTATCTATTTTCGTCTTGTACATATCTGTTTATCTATCCTCTTTTATTGTAGCTATACTCGTAACTATTCAGAACCATCCCACGCACATTCTAAAAAGCCGGTCTGTCTGTGGCTTATTGTACCACGGATAGACCGGTTTGTGTGAAATATATTTGGATTATTATACCAGCTCAGCTATTTTATATCCTGCTTTGCTCATCGCTTTTTTAAAGTTATTGTTTGATTTTATGCATTCTCAATCTCTGTCTTATACTTTTCAAGAATCATATTCTGGATATTCTCGCGTGTGGCAGAGTTAATCGGATGAGCTATATCCCTGTACTCGCCATCGTTTGCCTTACGGCTTGGCATGGCGATGAAAAGTCCCTTTTCTCCTTCGATTACCTTGATGTCATGTACCACGAATTCATCATCGATTGTTATTGACACAACCGCCTTCATCTTGCCCTCTTTTTCTACCTTACGAATTCTGATGTCTGTAATCTGCATATTTTTGTCCCCCTGGTTTGTTTTTAAATTACATATCTTACATTTTTTTCTTTTACTATCATGACTCCATCCTCACCACAATAACAGGTGTTTGGATTGATGGTTCCGCGGCTCTCTACGATGCAATTTTCGAGGTGCACATTGTCGCCTATGTAGACGTCATTGAGTAGCACGCAGTTCTTCACGGTAGTGTTTTTGCCCACAAATACCTGCTTGAAAAGCACCGAATCCTCCACGCTGCCGTTTATGATACAGCCACTTGATACGAGGCTGTTTGAAATGTCTGAGCCAGGATTAAACTTGGCCGGTGGCAGGTCATCCACCTTTGAGCAGATGGTCGGCTCCTCCTTGAAGAAATAGCTTCTGACGTCAGGTCTTAAGAAATCCATATTGGTCTTGAAGTATGCATCAATATCGGCGATATTGTTCCAGTATGAATTTATCTTGTAGCCATATATTTTCTTTACATTTTTGTAGCGCACGAGGATATCATTTACGAAATCGAATCTGTTTTCCTCGGCTGCTGCCTCCAAAAGCTCTATGAGCTGTCGTCTCCTGATGACATAGATACCTGTGGAAATGGTATTGGATGAGGCATCGATTGGCTTTTCATCAAACTCTGTGATTCTTGACTCATCATCCATGCGTACCACACCAAAACGGCTGACATCGTCGTTGTACATCATGTCCTTGCATACCACTGTGATGTCTGATTTTTTCTCGATGTGGAAATCCAGCACTCTGTTGAAATCCAGCTTGTATACACAGTCACCGCTGCTGATGATTACATATGGCTCATGGCGCCTCTTGAGAAAATCAATATTCTGATACATCGCATCTGCCGTGCCCCTGTACCAGTCACTGTTGTCTGCTGTGACTGTAGGTGTAAAGAGGAATAAGCCCCCCTGCTTTCTGCCAAAATTCCACCATTTTGATGAGCTTAAATGCTCATTCAGTGAGCGTGCATTGTACTGGGTCAGTACTGCGACAGTCTGTATATGTGAGTTTGACATGCTGCTGAGCGAAAAATCTATAGCCCTGAAGCTGCCTGCTATCGGCAGGGCCGGTACTGCTCGTTTTGCTGTCAGTTCCTTCATCCTATTATTGTTGCCGCCGGCCAAAATTATTCCTATTGCCTTCATTTTCCGTCACCTGCCTTGATAATAACTTCTCCGCCCTCAAGCACACCGTCTTTATAATCCTCTTCGTATGTAACACCGGAGATTGCTGTATTTTTGCCTATCTTTACCCCGTCCGGTATCACAGAATCTTCTCCTATAGTGACCAGCCCAAATGAGTATATGCTCTCATTCAATACGTTCGGCTTCTCCTGTCCGAAGCCAAGTGTCACATTGTCGCCCACCTTACAATTTTCGGCAATGATGGACTTGTCTATCGTAACATTGGAGCCTATCTCCGTGTCACACATGATGATGGAATCACGTATTACTGCGCCTCTTCCAATCTTGACGTTGGCACCTATAACAGAATGCTCCACATGACCATAGCATTCACACCCCTCACCCATGATGCTTCGCTCAACATGGCCTCCTTTGGCTATATAAAGCGGCTCGATTGCATCATTCTTTGTGTAAATCTTCCAGTACTCCTCGTACAGATTGAACTCCGGAATGAGGTCTACAAGCTCCATATTGGCCTCCCAGTATGAACCCAGTGTACCTACGTCCTTCCAGTATCCGTTGAACTCGTATGCAAACATACGTCTGTCGTTTTCAAAGCAGTATGGTATGACATGCTTGCCAAAATCACAGTTTTCCTGATCCTTTAGTGCAAGTAAGGCTTCCTTTAGCACCGGCCATGAGAATATGTAAATGCCCATTGATGCGAGATTGCTGCGCGGATGAACCGGCTTTTCCTCAAATGCATTGATGCGCTTATCATCATCGGCTATGACGATACCAAATCGGCTGGCCTCCTCGATAGGCACCGGCATGGTTGCTATGGTCACATCGGCATTGTTTTCCTTGTGGAAGTCAAGCATCACCTCATAGTCCATCTTGTAAATGTGGTCTCCTGACAGTATCAACACATAGTCCGGGTTGTAACTGTCTATATACCTCATATTCTGGTAGATTGCATTGGCTGTACCTGTGTACCACTCGCTGTTGCCACTCTTCTCATAAGGAGGCAGTATTGCCACTCCTCCGTTATTCCTGTCGAGATCCCACGGAATACCTATTCCGATGTGGCTGTTAAGCCTGAGTGGCTGATACTGTGTAAGTACACCCACTGTATCAATGCCTGAATTGATGCAGTTGCTAAGCGGAAAATCTATGATTCTGTATTTTCCACCAAACGAAACTGCCGGTTTTGCTACGTTCGCTGTCAGAACACCAAGTCTGCTGCCTTGACCGCCTGCTAAAAGCATGGCTATCATTTCTTTCTTAATCACGTTATCACTCCTCGTCTGTCCTAATTTTTGTTGTGCCCATCCGGTCCCCACCACTAGTTTCTGTAATAACCGTATCTGTAATGCTTCTATAATAAATCACAATTGTTTCCATATAAATTATAGTTGCTGCTGCATAAATTGCAGTTACTGCTATATACTTTAAACCCATCAAATTTATATGGTCCGGATGAATTATTTTTATATAAAAAAATTATACCACAGCCGCATTATCACTTCAACATTTTTCACAAAATCAAATAATATTTTTCTTTTTTTTCGACATTTTGCACAAGTGTCATTTATCGTATATCTGTTTAACCTGCTATGGTTCTTATCATTTGAAAGTCATGCCTGCTTTCACCTTATTTTTCCTTTGCAAATACTATATTTAGTTGTATAATTAATATAAAGTAGCTATTCAGAACAAGAAAATCTGTCGCTTACATGCAATCATGACGCATCGGCTTTTTGTTCTCAGCGGTTCTTAATAGTTACAATATAAATTATAATAAATCAGGCAGGTAAAATTAATGTATAAAATAGATTTCAGCAAACCAATACACATCCATTTCATAGGCATCGGCGGTATCAGCATGAGCGGTCTCGCAGAGATTCTGCATGAGGAGGGCTTTACAATTTCCGGCTCCGATTCAAAGGAATCAGACCTCACAAAGACTCTTGCGGCCAAGGGCATAAAAGTCATATATGGCCAGAGCGCAGACAATATTACCTCCGATATCGACCTGGTGGTTTACACTGCTGCTATCCACGAAAGCAATCCTGAGTTTGCCGCAGCAAAAGCAGCCGGTATTCCAATGCTTACCAGAGCCGAGCTTCTCGGACAGATTATGGACAATTACGATTATTCTATCGCTGTAGCCGGCACACACGGCAAGACTACCACCACATCCATGATCAGCGAGATTCTTCTCGCCGCCCAGACAGATCCTACCATTTCCGTAGGAGGTATTTTGTCATCCATCCACGGCAATCTGCGTGTGGGCGATTCAGAGTACTTCATCTCTGAGGCGTGTGAGTACACAAACAGCTTTTTGAATTTCAGACCACGCTACAGTATTATTTTAAATATTGAGGCTGAGCATCTGGATTTCTTCAAGGATATCAACGACATCAGACATTCCTTCCGCGAGTATGCATCAAACACTCTCGCAGGCGGTGCTACCATCATCAATGGCGAAATTGACCGCTATGAAGAGATTGTCGCAGGGCTTCCTCAGAAGATTATCACCTATGGCTTTGATTCAAAATATGATTTCTATCCGGAAAATATAACCTATGACGATAAAGCTTGTGCATCTTTTACAGCTATGAGACAGGGTAGTCCACTTTTCGACGTAAAACTCTCTGTTCCGGGCGCTCACAATGTAAGCAATGCGCTCGCAGCCATAGCTTTATCCACCACACTTGGTCTCGATACGGAGTCTATCCTCACAGGCCTTGACAAATTTGGCGGTGCTGACAGACGTTTCCAATACAAGGGCAAGGTAAACGGCGTCACAATCATTGATGACTACGCTCACCATCCAACCGAGATCCGTGCAACCCTGACAGCCGCACAAAAATATCCACATGACAGGCTTGTCCTTTGCTTCCAGCCACACACCTATTCCAGAACCAAGGCATTCTTAAATGATTTTGCCGATGTTCTTTCGATGGCAGATGTTGTGGTGCTTGCTGATATCTATGCTGCGCGTGAGCAGAACACATATGGTATCTCATCTAAGGATATCCTGGATTTATTGCTCGAAAAAGGTGTAAATGCGCACTATTTCCCATCATTTGAGGAAATCGAGAAATTTTTATCAGAAAATTGTGTAAACGGTGACCTGTTGATAACAATGGGTGCCGGAAATGTAGTAGAAATCGGCGAAGACCTGCTTAAGAAATAAGTTATCCACGTTATCCACATACAAAATGTTAACAACTCTCATTTTGTGTGTGGATTTTTTAAATAATTTTCAACAGCTTATATACCCTGTGATACATTGATTTTTCAATTATTTTACACAGTTATCCACGTTATCCACATTTTTTTGTGGACTCGGAAAGCCCGAGTTTACAAGGCTTGTAGCACTTTTACCATCTTCACACGGTTAAAATATTGTGCTATAATTGCTCACAGGTTAAGCGAAAGAGAGTTTTTTATATGACAGCGATAAACATTAGCAGTGACATAGCAACATCATTCACTACTGTGTCAGATATTTTTATAGATCAATACATGCCAAAGGCAAACGGTGAGTTTGTCAAGGTATACCTTTATCTGCTCCGTGCGACAGGCTCCGGAGCAGGCATAGCAACTATTTCAGAGATTGCCGATCATTTCAGCAATACTGAGGCTGACATCATACGTGCCCTCAATTACTGGGCCTCTGAGGGCATTTTACAGCTGCAATCCGGCGCTGATGGCCAGATTATGGGAATCAACCTCTGCAGTCTTTCTGTATCCGGTATGCAGGCTGCTCAGAGTAATATACAAAGCGCTGTGGCTGATAATGCCGCACAGAATAATTTGCAAAACAGCATGGTTAATAATGCTGCACAGAATAATTTGCAAAACGGCGTGGTTAATAATGCTGCACAGAATATTTCTACCGCAGATATTCGTATGCAGGATTCTGTTGTGGAAAAGCTTAAGAGCCAGGCTACTGACAAGCCTGCTCCTTCACAGAAGGAATACACACTTGATGAGATTAAGGAGTTTAGAAAGAATCCTGACATTTCAGAGCTTTTCTTTATTATAGAGACATATCTGAAGCACACGCTCTCATCCACAGACACCAATATGGTGCTCTACTGGCTGGACGAGCTTCATTTTTCTACCGACCTGGTAGAATATCTTGTAGAGTATTGCATTACCAAGGGACATTCAAGCCTTCGGTACATGAACAAGGTCGCTCTCGGCTGGGCCGATGCCGGCATAAAGACCGTAGACCAGGCAAAGGACGATGCAGCCGCTCACTCACAGATTTACTATTCTGTAATGAAGGCTCTTGGAATCACAGGCCGCAATCTGGTTGACTCTGAGGTGTCGCTCATAAACAAATGGGTCGGCGAATACGGTTTCGATATAGAGCTTGTAAAAGCCGCCTGCAGTAAAACTATTTCAGCTATCCAGAAGCCAAGCTTCGAGTACACAGACTCGATACTCGCGAACTGGAGGAAAAAGGATGTACATACTTTAAAGGATGTTGAAGTGCTTGATGCCAACTTTGCCAAGGCCAATAAGGCCTCTGCTACCGGCTCATCACAAGGCACAAATGCTGCAAACGGTTCCTCAAAACCAAAAAGCAATAATTCAAGTTCCAAGAATAAATTTAACAACTTCAATCAGCGCAACAATGATTACGACAAGCTGGAGAAGCTGTTTCTGAATTCTACGGTATGATTTTTCAAGTTAGATTTACACATCCCAAGGAGGATATATGGCACTTACCAATGCTCAATATGATGAGATAATGCGAGGCTACGATAAACGCCAGCTTCAGAACAAATACATACATGACAAGCGTATTGAGGAAGCCTATCGCAAGGCGCCCCGCCTCAGGGAAATTGACTCAGAGATTGCATCCGCATCTGTCAGGCAGGCGTACAGGCTTATGGACGGCGATGAGAATGCTCTTGCCGCTTTACGCCTTGCAATCGAGGACTATAAGGAGGAGCGTGCTGCACTGCTATCCACACTCGGATATCCGCTTGATTATTTTGAGCCTATTTACACCTGTCCAGATTGCCATGATACCGGGTATATAGATGGTCAGAAATGTCATTGCTTCAAGCAGGCTATCATCAATACCGTTTATTCACAGTCCAATATCAGGGAAATTTTATCAAGAGAGAATTTTTCCACTCTCTCATTTGATTATTACTCAGATGAGCAGAAAAATCCTGCGACAGGGCTGTCTGCTCTTGCCACAGCAAAGCTTGCAGTGACGAACTGTCATGAATTTATAGACAATTTTGAAAACAAACCTAAAAACATATTTTTCTACGGTAATACCGGTGTCGGAAAGACTTTTTTATCTAATTGCATTGCAAAAGAGCTTTTAGATGCAGGTTACTCCGTAATTTACTTTACAGCATTCCAATTATTTGATATATTAAGCAAAGGTGTGTTTGAAAAGGATGCAGATGCCATCGCAGCGCACCAGAATATATTCGACTGTGATTTACTTATCATAGACGATCTCGGAACCGAGCTTTCCAACTCATTTACCACATCACAGCTTTTCCTTTGTGTAAATGAGCGTATACTGCGACAGAAATCTACTATTATTTCCACTAATCTGAATTTGGAGCAGATAGCAGAGATTTACTCCGAGAGAACACTTTCAAGAATTTCAAGCAATTATAGTTTTATCAAGCTCTTCGGAGATGACATACGAATTAAGAAGCGTCTTTCCAAATAGCGCTTTTTATATATATTTAGTTTATTTATTATATGGTTATATGGAGGAATAACAATGCCAAACGATGAGAGAATTTTGGAGACTATGCCAACCGGTACACTTGGACTTGTTGCAACCGACAGTTGTATAGGTCTTGCCCAGAAGGTAGATGCATACTTACAGGGCTGGAGAGAGCACAGAGAGCACCAGCATGCTAACGAGAGTGCTTTCAAGGACTACTATAAAAACAGCTACATTATCAAGCCTTCTACACCTAGATTCGGTTCCGGCGAGGCTAAATGTGTTATCAACCAGTCAGTTCGTGGTTATGATCTGTACATCATGGTAGATGTAACCAACTACAGTCTTACCTACACAGTATGCGGTCAGACAAACCACATGTCACCTGATGACCACTACGCAGACTTAAAGCGTGTTATCGCTGCAGCCGGCGGAAAAGCAAGAAGAATCACAGTTATCATGCCTTTCCTTTATGAGAGCCGTCAGCACAGACGTACAGGTCGTGAGTCTCTTGACTGTCCATTAGCTCTTCAGGAGCTTATCAACATGGGTGTAGACAATATCATCACCTTCGATGCTCATGACCCTCGTGTAGTAAATGCTATTCCTCTGAACGGCTTTGAGAATGTAATGCCTTCTTACCAGTTCATCAAGGGTATCTTAAAGAACGTAAAGGATATCACTATTGATGCTGACCATCTTATGATTATCTCTCCTGATGAGGGCGCTACAAACCGTGCTATCTACCTTGCAAACGTACTCGGAGTAGACATGGGTATGTTCTACAAGCGTCGTGATTACAGCCGTATCGTTGACGGACGTAACCCTATCGTAGCTCATGAGTTCCTCGGAACAAATGTGGAGGGTAAGGATGTTCTTATCATCGACGATATGATTTCTTCTGGTGAGAGTATGATAGATACAGCAAGAGAGCTCAAGAAGCGTAAAGCTAACAGAATCTTTGTTGTTTCTACATTCGGTCTCTTTACAAACGGCTTTGCTTCATTTGACAAAGCATACGAGGAGGGTCTCATCTACAGAGTAGTTACAACAAACCTTATCTACCAGTCACCTGAGCTTCTCTCTAAGGAGTACTATATCAGCTGTGACATGAGCAAATACATCGCATACCTCATTGATACATTAAACCACGACTGTTCTATCAGTGATCTTCTCTCACCATATGACAGAATCAAGAAGTGTGTTCAGAAGTACAATGACGAGCAGGCTGCAGCAAAGAATAAATAATTAATCGTATTTAAAAAAAACCGTGTGGAATGATTTAGATTTCACACGGCTTTTTTATTTTCTTATAAGTTCATAGTAACTATAGAAAAAAATTTTAGAACAATCAAACCTGCTGCTTTTAAGCAATCATGACGCTTAAGTTTTTATCAATAGATTAGAATAATTACCCTAGAAATAAAAAACCAGAGAAGTGAGTGTCATCCACTCAAATCTCTGGTTTAATTTAGTCTAAGATTTATACCGATTAAATATTAAACTAACTCAAGGAGAACCTCTAAAGCTCCGTCACCTTTACGCTGTCCAATCTTAACGATTCTGGTGTATCCACCGTTACGGTTAGCGTATTTTGGTGCGATTTCCTCGAACATCTTCTTAACCATATCTACATCTTTGGTGTTTTTCTTCTTGCCAGCGCCCTTAGCCGGAACTTCTTTAACCGGGTAGAAAACTTTCATCATCTGACGACGAGCGTGAAGTCTGGAAGGAGCATCTTTCTTGATCTCTTTCTGTACTTCATCGTATACAGTTTTCTTCTTTCCGTCAACAACTTCTTTTACTCTCTTGCCTTCAGCATCTTTACGAGCAACTTTAGCTTTTACAGTTACTTCTTCGAAGTTATCTTTTTCTTTTACAGCTGAAGCGATAAGACCTTCTGCGATCTTACGGATTTCTTTAGCTTTAGCTTCTGTTGTTCTGATTTTTCCGTGCTGAAGAAGCATTGTTACCTGATTTCTCAGTAATGCTTTTCTCTGACTTGCTGTTCTTCCAAGTTTTCTATACTTTGCCATTTTTTATTCCTCCATTCATTCACATTTGGTTATGCATCTTCGGGCTTATTAATCAAATGCTCCTGCCGAACTCTTCGGGCTTACCGACAGGATATTCAATCACTGCCGAACATCTCAAACGATGCTTCGGTTTCTTCTGTCTTTGCGACAGGATCTTACTCTTCACTATGGTTCAGTTCAAGATTAAGTTCTTTCAGCTTAGCAAGTACTTCCTCAAGGGATTTACGTCCGAGATTACGAACTTTCATCATATCTTCAGGAGTCTTATTTGTAAGTTCTTCAACGGTATTGATACCGGCTCTCTTCAGACAGTTATAAGAACGAACTGAAAGTTCAAGCTCATCAATGCTCATCTCAAGAACCTTTTCTTTTTCATCATCTTCTTTTT
>OHPI01000141.1_pt1 | contig 57845 bp, 43 predicted proteins | sample 1577651 | NCBI WGS metagenome assembly OHPI01 (sample SAMEA3879578, study PRJEB24766) | human gut metagenome | biome: human-associated habitat; feature: feces | place: USA | collected 1985/1987
AAAATCGACGATAACAACACCCTCGATTTCCGTCCACATTTTTCGTTCAACAGCCGCCACTCGGAACTTAACGACACTTCATTCCTGCGGGCCGGGGATGCCCTTCGGACCCTTGTGAACTCCAACGAGACAGAGCGATTCAACCATGGCACGAGCTATAATGTCGGAGGCCGGCTGATCTTCAATCATAAATTTGCCTCCCATCCGGGAAGATCGTTCAGCGTGCAGGCCAACTATGAGTTTACCGACACTAAACAGCATACCACCACATGGAGCGATATCGAGTATTATCTGCGTCAGGACGATAGCGAGACACTCTATCGCTTCATGGACAATCATCAGTGGAATAACAGCGTCGGGGCGCGCCTGACGTGGACCGAGCCTCTGGGCGACGTGAAACGCGGCAATTTCCTGCAGGTGGCCTACAGGTTGAATTTCCGGTTCAATAATGCCAACAAGGATACCTATAACATCCCCATTCCCGAGGGTGTCGAGGCATTCCGCCCGGCAGACCTGACGGGCATCCCCGCCGATTCGGAATTCAGCGGAGATCTCTCCAACCGATTCCGCAACAAATTCATGACCCACGAACTGCAGATAGGCTATAAGAAGGTGAATAAGAAATATACTCTTGAAGCAGGAATGGTTTTTCAACCGTCGAGCAGCAGCAGTAAGGATCTTATAAACGATGCCCGCAACATACCGACACGCAGCGTATGGAATGTGGCTCCTTTCGCGCGGTTCCGCTATCGTTTCTCGAAAACGAAGGCAATCCGGGTTGATTATCGGGCGCGCACATCGCAACCGTCTCTTACTCAACTGCAGCCGGTGACCGATGTTTCCGATCCCCTCAACATCGTGAAGGGAAATCCGGAACTGAAACCGACGTTTACGCAATCGCTCAATATACACTTCAACAACTACAACACGGCCACCCAGCAGTCGATGTTTGCGGCGGCACGTCTCCAGTATTCGAGCAATGTTGTTGTAAACAGGACAGTGACCGACAGGGAAACGGGCGTGAGGACCACAGAATACACCAATGCAAGCGGAAATTTCTCCGGTTTCGGTATGTTCATGCTCAACCAGCCATTCCGCAACCGCAACTGGCGATTCTCCGTGAGGGCGAGGGCAAGATATTCATCATCGGCAGGATATATCAACGGCGAATTCAACCGTTCGGGGAATCTGAACCTGGCTCCGAATGCGGGAATCACGTTTACCTCCGATATATTCCAGATGTCGGTGAATCCGAATTATTCCTTCAATATGGCCACCAACTCGCTGCCGCAACAGCGGAACCAGTATACGCATTCCTACGGATTCAATACCGATGCCTCTCTCTATCTTCCTTTCGGACTGGAATTGAATACCGATCTTACATTCGACAAGTCCACCGGTTATTCGGCCGGCTTCAATACCTCGAGCTGGCTTTGGAATGCGCAGATATCCTATAGTTTCCTTCGCGACAAAAGTCTGACGCTGAGTGTCAGGGCTTATGATATCCTCGCCCAGAACCGCAATATCTCACGTTCCGTCAGCGCTAACCAGATCACGGACGGTCGCTATAACGACCTGACGCGTTATGTGATGTTCGGGATTTCCTATACGTTCAACACGCTGAAGAACAAGAAGCGGCCCGACACTGACCGTTTCGGGGATCATCCGGGCCCCCCTCCCGGTGAAAGAAGAGGACACGGCGGCATGCGCCCGATGGGACCGCCTCCCGGAGGGCCGAGATGAAATATAACGGGCTGAAGCACTAAGCTTCAGCCCGTCAGGTTCATGATTCGGTTTCTAATCTGGAGAAATTAGAAAACGAGACCTACACTGATTGTCCATAAGTTTGTGGCGAAACGAGGGGTCTTACCATCGGCATATCCTCCGCCGGTCTCTTCTTCCATGAGATCATCGACAAGATTCTTATATCTCGCGCGGCCTCCTTTGTATTGGAACCCAACGTCGAGTTTACGCCACATCACATTGAATCCGCCGGCAAACATGCATGCGAATGCGTTGTGGAATTCCATCTCCTCTTCATCTGAAGTGATTATGGCCGAATAAGATGGGACAACGTTGAAATATACACGGAATTTAAGCCTTGAAAGATTCTTGTTGCAGCTGTTGAAGAATGGAGCGAATGTCGCTGTCGGACCGATGCCGATACCGGCGATGAGCTGATGTTTTCCGAGTGTCGGCGAGTCGATATCTTCATCATAACCTCCATCCATCATATCCTTTATAGAGCCATGTCCTTTCTCGAAGTTGGCATAGTTGATCTGGGCGCCGAACTGAATGCCGAACTTGAGGAAATTGCCGATAGCCTTGCGATGAAGATATATGTTGTTCATCATGTCGAGGGAGAGACCCCAGCGGCTGTCGAGCGAACCTCAGTAAAGCGAACCGCGGTCGAGGTTGGCGAAAGTATAGCCGAGGCGGAATTCTCTTCTGTCTTTTTTCCAGAGGTTGGGATTGATAACCTCGCTGGAGTTTGCGGAATCGGAGGATTTTCCGTCATTTCCCGCATAACCCGGTATGGCAAGCATCAGCAGACCGAGTATAAGGCAAAGTTTTTTCATATCGTTCAGATTCAGTTAGGAATATAGTTTTTACATTTCATGCATTCGCGGATATAGCTTGTCCCGGCGGGAGCATCGATATCCTCGTATTCGCTTTCGACAGGTTCTGAATAAACGATTGTAATCTCATCGTTTCGGAATAAAATCTGATATAACCCGTCGGCATCTTCGTCTTCGAGGAATAGCATCTGCCTTGAAGGATTGCTCCATCTCCAGGAACCTGTGATCCATTCATCGTCATCGCATTCATAGAATTTTCCGGAAGGAGTGAAAGTGAAATATTCCACAAACTCTTCATCAATTTCGTTTTTGCTGAAGTTCACTGTCTTGAGGAGTTTATTGTCCTTGCTATAGAACTCCGCATAGGCGGCATAGATCTTCCATGTGCGGCAAAGGCGGCCGTTAAGTTCATTAGAATCAATTTCCGATTCTTTCCGGGCGTCCCATTGATAGCTTTGACCGCCATCGAGCGTCACGTCTACTTTATTTGTGGCGCTGTCCCATTTGAGTTCACCCCAACCTTCGAGTATATAGGAGCCATCGGCGAGGACTTTATATTCTCCGCATTTAATTCCGTCGTAAGACACGTCGGCACGGGAGAAGGCTTTGAGCCCCTTGGCATAATAACTCTGAGTGCCGGCAGGAACAAGATAATAAAGGCCGTTACCGGTGAATTCAATGCTCGAATAGGGGGCATTGGAAAGCTCGAAACGAGCGGATTGTTTTGCGAAAGGAGCGGCAGCAAGATTTCCTTCCCATAACTCGGAATCGCCCGAAGGGCCGTCATCATCAGCTTTACAGCCGACCAAAGCGATGGATAAAACGCTCAGGCCTAAAAGAGTACAAAATGTTTTCTTTAACATAACGACTATTGATTAAAAAATATAGTGTTTCTATAATGACTTTTAAGTAACGATGGCAAAATTAATAAAAATTCTTAAAAACTGTTTAAAATTATTTTCAATTTTGGGAATAAGTGCAGTCGCTCCGCGACTCTTTGACCATTTAGATGCGGACTACGTCTTTGACGCCTTTGACGGTTTTGATTTTCTTGATGAGGGAGGTGAGCTGGCGGTTGTCGGAAACGCCTACAACCAGATAGCCCTGAAATATGCCGTCGTGGGAGTCGATGGAGATGTTGCGGAGCATCGTGTTCGGTTCCTTGGATATGATTGAGGTGATGTTGGCCACGATTCCGATGTCGTCGTTGCCGATTACGCGGAGCGAAGCGGGAAGCATCTCTCCAGATTTGCCGCTCCAGTCGGCGCGAATAATCCTGTAGGGATAGCGCTCGCGGATATGCCGGGCGTTGGGGCAGCCTGCTTTATGGATTTTTACAGAGCCATCGGAGGATATGAATCCGAAGACCTCGTCGCCATAGATAGGATTGCAGCAGCGGGCGAACTTGTAGTTGAGTCCGTTGATGCTTTTCTCGCCGATCACGAGCACATCGTCCTTCTTATCCTGATCTTTCGGCTGAATAATCTGGAATTCCTCGGCAGAGACATGTTCTGTCTCCGTCTCCCTTTTTGTGAATTCGATATATGAATTGAGGAAACGTCCGGCATCAATTCTGTCGGCACCCATCTCGGCGAAGAACTCGGTGGCGAATTTATAGCCGTTCTTCTTGATGAGTTTCATCAGCTCGGCCTCGTCGATCTCGATTTTTCTATTCTTTGCCCTGCGGGCCAAGGCCTCCTTGCCGAGGTCGGCAAGGCGTTGTTTCTCCTCGTTGAGGCTCTGCTTGATTTTATTACGCGCCTTAGAGGTGGTGACGATATTGAGCCATTCCTGTCGCGGCATCTGGGTGGAGGAGGTGAGGATCTCCACGGTGTCGCCGTTCTGAATCTTATAATTCAGGCGTTTGTGGGCCCCGTTGACCACAGCTCCCGTGCAGTGCGCTCCGACGCCGGTATGGATATGGAATGCGAAATCGAGCACTGTAGCGCCTGCGGTGAGACGGAACAGATCTCCCTTGGGGGTGAAAGCGAAAACCTCTTCACCAAAAGAGTCGGCCTTGATATTCTTCATCAATTGCATAGGACCGGCTTCGGCGGTTTCGAGAATGTCGCGGATATTGTTCATCCATTTGTCGGAGCTATCGCCCTTGCCCCCTTTATAGCGCCAATGCGCGGCAAGACCCTTCTCGGCCACAAGGTCCATCCTTTCGGTGCGGAACTGGACTTCGACCCATTTCTGCCCCGGTCCCATCACCGTGGCATGGAGGCTCTCGTAGCCATTGCTCTTCGGGATGGTAATCCAGTCCTTCATTCGCGCAGGATTCGCCGTATACATGTCGGCGAGAATGGAATACGCGAGCCAGCAGTCCTGTTTTTCTTTTTCGCGCGGAGTGTCGATGATGACGCGGATTGCAAAAAGGTCGTAGATGCCCGGGAGGTCAACCTTCTGTTTCTTCATCTTGTTCCAGATAGAGGAGATTGACTTGGTGCGCCCCTTGATTTCGAATTTGAGGCCGGCTTCCTCGAGACGTTGCTTCACAGGAGCGATGAATTCGCTGATGTATTGGTCGCGCGAGCGTTTGGTCTCGTTAAGCTTATGGGCTATCTGAGTGTAAATTTCGCGGTTGGTATATTTCAGGGAGAGGTCCTCGAGCTCACCCTTGATTTTGTACAGACCGAGACGATGGGCGAGCTGGGCGTAGAGGCAGTTGGCCTCGAAAGCCACATTGCGGACCCATTGTTCGTCGGGGTGATGGTTGATGGAACGCATCAGCACGAGATTCTCCACTATCATGATGATAATTACGCGGATATCGTGGGCAAGCGCAAGCATGAGCCCTCGGAAGTTATCCTGGTTGGTTGCAGAGTTGCGGTTGCTGAACTTGGACACATTTGCAATTCCCTGGAGAAGGCCGGTAACATCATCGCCCCACGTGGCGGTGACATCATCGGGAGAGATCAGTTTTTCCTGATAGAGGGGATATAGGAGTATCGCCAGCAGGATGTTGTGGTCCGGATCGACCATACCGGCGAACGCCATGGCTGTTTTCATCGACAGAGTTGCATAGACCACGCCTCTCGAGGAGCGGGGCCGCTCGCTGTGTCTCATGCCGTCGAGCAAGATGCGACGGAGATGCGCCAGCTCATCGGGCGAGAGATGGGATGAAAGCAGGGTATGTATTTCCTTTGCAAGAGCGGCCACCTCGCGAATTTCGGGGAGGCTTAATTTTTCTACCTGTAATTTTTCCATTATTCCAACAAATTCCGATAAGAGAAGGCCATTCCCGGCTGTTCTCTACGAATAAAATGCAAAGATAAGAATTTTGGCATAAAACGGGAAATTAATTATCTTTGCAAACAAAACAAGATTTGATTTGATGGAGATTATAAAGACCGAAATAGAGGGACTTCTATTGCTGAAGCCGAAAGTTTTCACCGATTCCAGAGGATATTTCTATGAAAGTTATAGCAAAAGGGAATTTGATGAAGCTGTAGGATATCCTGTTGAGTTCGTTCAGGACAATCAATCAAAGTCGAGTTATGGAGTGGTGCGCGGCCTTCATTTTCAGTTGCCTCCTTTCACGCAGTCGAAGCTTGTGAGATGCATAAAAGGCACTGTGCTCGATGTGGCGGTAGACTTGCGCAAAGGCTCACCGACATTCGGCCGTCATCTGGCCGTAGAGCTCAGCGAAGAGAACAAAATGCAGTTTTTTATCCCGAAAGGATTCGCCCACGGTTTTTCGGTGTTGAGTCCCGAGGCCGCGTTCCAGTATAAATGCGACAATTATTATGCCCCTCAGGCCGACGGCGGTATCTCCCTATTTGATGATTCGCTCGGCATCGACTGGCGCATTGCCCCCGCCGACAGGATACTCTCGGATAAGGACCGCAAACATCCGCTTCTTTCCGAAATCGAATCTCCCTTCTGAATCCCCAAATATAATTGCAAAGACCAAAATTATGAAGAATATATTAATAACCGGCGGAGCCGGCTTTATAGGCAGCCATGTGGTGAGATTGTTCGTAAACAAATATCCCGATTATAGGATTGTAAATCTCGACAAGCTCACGTATGCCGGGAATCTCGCAAATCTCAAGGATATAGAGGAAAAGCCGAATTATACATTCGTAAAGGCTGATATCGCCGACATCGAAGCGATGAGGCGAGTAATCCGGGAACACAAGATTGACGGGATTATCCATCTTGCGGCCGAAAGCCACGTGGACCGCTCGATAAAAGACCCCTTCACTTTTGCCCGCACGAATGTGATGGGCACGCTTTCTCTGCTCGAAGCCGCCCGCGAATACTGGGAAGAACAGCCGGAAGGCTATAAAGGGAAGCTTTTCTATCATATCTCGACCGATGAGGTCTACGGAGCTCTCGAGCTTACAAATCCCGAAGGGATAGAATCGCCCTTCACGACCAAAGCATCCTCCGACCATCATCATGCCTATGGAAGCGAGTTCTTCCTCGAAACCACCAAATACAATCCCCATTCACCATATTCAGCTTCGAAAGCATCGAGCGATCATTTCGTAAGGGCTTACCATGACACCTACGGAATGCCGACTCTTGTTACCAACTGCTCCAACAACTACGGGCCATATCAGTTCCCCGAGAAGCTGATACCTCTATTCATCAACAACATACGTCACCGCAAGCCACTGCCTGTCTACGGCAAGGGGGAGAACGTGCGCGACTGGCTGTTTGTGGAAGACCACGCGCGGGCTATCGATCTGATTTTTCACAGGGGGAAAGTGGCCGAGACCTATAATATAGGCGGCTTCAACGAATGGAAGAATATAGATATCATCAAGGTGATAATCAAGACGGTGGACCGCCTGCTCGGCAATCCCGAGGGCTATAGCGACGAACTGATAACCTACGTGACCGACCGCAAAGGTCACGACATGCGGTATGCCATCGATTCGCGCAAACTGAAAAACGAGCTGGGCTGGGAACCCTCGCTGCAATTCGAAGAAGGCATCGAAAAGACCGTGCGCTGGTACCTCGACAACCAGGAATGGATGGACCACATCACCTCGGGCGAATACGAGAAATACTACGAATCCATGTATAAAAACCGGTAGTAAGCCCGGCAGTGCATGATTCTGACACACAAGACAACCCCCTTTTGCAAACATCAATAAATCTAAAAAACAAAATCAATGAATATAGCAATCGTCGGCACAGGCTACGTGGGTCTCGTATCGGGAGCCTGCTTTGCCGAAATGGGAATCGATGTTACCTGCGTGGACATCAACCCGGAAAAAATCAAGTGCTTGTTAAACGGTGAAATCCCTATCTATGAACCGGGACTGGACGACCTGGTAAAACGGAACGTCGAAGCGGGCCGGCTCCATTTCACCACGGACCTGACCACCTGCCTCGACAACGTCGAAGTCGTTTTCTCGGCCGTAGGCACGCCGCCGGACGAAGACGGTTCGGCCGACCTGCAATACGTACTCGAAGTAGCTCGGACATTCGGCCGGAACATCAAAAAATACACGATTCTGGTCACCAAGTCCACCGTACCGGTAGGTACGGCAAAAAAAGTCAAGGCCGTCATCGAGGAAGAGCTGACCGAACGCGGCGAGCAAATCGATTTCGAAGTGGCTTCGAACCCCGAATTTCTCAAGGAAGGCGCAGCGATCAAGGACTTCATGTCGCCCGATCGTGTGGTCGTCGGCGTAGAGAGCGACCGGGCAAAAAAGGTCATGGAACGGCTTTACCGTCCGTTCCAAATGAACAACTACCGGCTCTACTTCATGGACATTCCCTCGGCCGAGATGACCAAATACGCGGCCAATGCCATGCTGGCCACACGCATCTCCTTCATGAACGACATCGCCAATCTGTGCGACCTGGTCGGAGCCAACGTGGACATGGTGCGCAAAGGTATCGGCGCAGACACCCGCATCGGTTCGAAATTTCTCTATCCGGGATGCGGATACGGCGGCTCCTGCTTCCCGAAAGACGTGAAAGCCCTGGCCCGTACCGCCCGCGAATACGGCTATACGATGGGAGTGATCGAAGCGGTCGAAGCGGTCAACGAACGCCAGAAAGAGATCGTAGTCAAGAAACTGCAAGATAAGCTCGGAACACTCCGGGGCAAGACGATCGCCTTGTGGGGCCTGGCCTTCAAACCCGAAACAGATGATATGCGCGAAGCACCGGCTCTGGTCGTTATCGAAAAGCTGCTCGAAGCGGGAGCCTCCGTGAAGGTATATGACCCGGTAGCGATGGACGAATGCCGCCGCCGAATCGGGGACCGGGTCGTCTATTGCAAAGATATGTACGATGTGGTGATCGACGCCGACGCTCTGGCGGTATTGACCGAATGGAAGGAGTTCCGAATTCCCTCCTGGTCGGTCATCAAACGGGTTATGAAACAATCGGTATTGGTGGACGGGCGCAACATTTACAGCAAGGACGAAGTGATTGCCGAAGGATTCGAGTACGCGGCGATCGGCAAATAGCTTTCGAACGACGAGAAGTCACAATCCGTTTTTTCGAAATTTCGGCCTCCTGTACCGTAAAATATAGAAGGTCGATTTTTGAACATACAGCCTAAAACCGAAAATCGTAAGGCCGGTAAAAAGTCCGAAAACCATGAAAATATTAGTGACCGGTTCTGCCGGATTCATCGGCTACCACCTATCCAAACGATTGCTCGAAGCGGGCAATCAGGTCGTCGGCATAGATTCTATCAATGACTATTACGATGTCCGGCTCAAATACGCCCGGCTCGAAACGGCAGGCATTCACCGGAATCTCGTTGCGAAAGGACAACCGGTGCAGAGCGATCGTTATCCCGCTTACAGGTTCATCCAAATGCACCTCGAAGACCGACAGGCCCTGCAGAACCTGTTCGGAACTGAAAAATTCGATGCCGTCGTCAATCTGGCGGCACAGGCCGGCGTACGCTATTCGATCGAAAACCCCTATGCCTACATCGACAGCAACATCGTGGGATTCCTCAACCTGCTCGAGTGCGTGCGACACAATCCGGTCCGGCATTTCGTTTACGCCTCCTCGAGTTCGGTTTACGGCGGCAATACGAAAACACCCTTTTCGGAGGAAGACCGGGTAGATAACCCCGTATCCCTCTATGCTGCCACGAAAAAATCGAACGAACTGATGGCGCACGTCTATTCCGGATTGTACGGAATTCCGACCACCGGTTTACGGTTTTTCACGGTATATGGTCCCTGGGGACGTCCCGATATGGCCCCCATGCTATTCGCCGGAGCCATCCGGGAGGGGCGACCGATCAAAGTATTCAATCACGGCAATCTTTCACGCGACTTCACCTATATAGACGACATCATCGAAGGGATGGTCCGCGTCATCGGCAAAGCCCCGGCCCCGACACAAGACCGTCCTATTCCGGCCGAAGTCTATAACATCGGATGCGGACATCCCGTTCAACTGATGGATTTCATCCATACGCTCGAACAGGCCCTCGGCAAGAACGCCCAACTGCAAATGATGCCCATGCAACAGGGAGATGTACACACGACCTACGCCGACACGACAAAACTCGAACGCGATTTCGGCTATCGGCCGCAGGTTTCTCTGGCGGAAGGGATCGCTATTTTCGCCCAATGGTACGAAAAACAACAAACAACAGGCAACAATGATTAACTCCCGAAAAGACCTCGAAAATTACATTCGAGCCGACCGGCAGCGCAATATCGGATCGATCGGCTTTCTGAAATACAGGCTCGGACTATTCATGAAATCGGAGTCCTGTATTGCCTTCCATTATCTGACCGCATTGAGACATTGCGAATATTACCACAATACACGAGCGAATCTTTGGCACCGGCTACTGGCCTGCTATTGGAAAATCCGACTTTCCCGTCGCGGAGGTAAATACCAAATCGCAATCGGCCTGAATATGGTCGGCCCCGGCCTGCGCATCCCGCATTCAAGGGGGGGGGAGTGATAGTAAATTGTCTGTCAATGGGATGTAATTGCCAGATAAACAGCGGTGTCGTCATCGGATTAAATAAGACGCCGGACAACCGCCCTATCATCGGCAACAACGTATTATTAAGTCCCGGTGTCAAGATAACCGGAAAATGTAAAATAGGCGACAATGTAGCCATACAGCCCAACTCCGTCGTATTCCGGGATATTCCCGATAATTGCATCTGCAGCGGTATTCCCGCTCAGATCATCAAAAGACGCAGCGATAGTTCCCAATCGGTTCCATGAAATTCACGAAACAGACAAAACAAGTCGTCATACTCTATGCCTCGACCCTGTCGGGCGTTCTATTGGGCGTCGTCGCCTCGATAATCAACACCCGATTTTTATCTCCGGCAGATTATGGCGACGTGAGATACGTACAAAACATCATCAATTTCATCGCTTCGCTGCTGCTATTCGGGTATTTCCTGTCCGGCAGTCGATTGCTGGCCATCTCATCGGGGGAATCCGAAAGCAGGCGCATACGAGGATGTATGATCGTCATTCTGGGCGGAGCACTCGTTGTACTGATAGCCGGCATTTTAATCTGCACAGGATTGCAATTCGCACAAGGAAAAGACCACATCGCTCATCTGTTTCTCCTATCGGTCCCCGTTTGCGCCTACCCTCTTTTCCTGAACTATGTAAACACGACCGCCATGGGCGACAACCACATCAAACGGCTCGCCGCAGCACGGTTGCTGCCCAATTTAAGTTATATTCCGATCGCATACTTGCTATACAGCCAATCGGGCGCCACCTCCTCCCGCATGATTCTATTGCAATGGGGACTGGCGTCGTTAATTCTGTGCCTCATAATCTTATCGACCCGCCCCCGGTTCAAGCGACTATCCCCCATATTCCGCACTTTGAACAAGGAGAATAAAAGTTACGGACTGCAACTTTACTACGGATCGCTGGCCATGGTCGCAACAAATTACATTGCGGGTATCACCTTGAGCCTATTCGGAACAGACAACACAACCGTCGGATTCTTCACGCTGGCTCTCACCATAACGACTCCGCTACAAATGTTACCGGCCATAATCGGAACAGCCTACTTCAAACAATTCGCCACGCAACCCCGCATTCCGCATAAAGTATTTCAAAATACGATTTTACTGGCTTCGGCCACGTGCATCCTTTTCATCCTGTTGATTAAGCCGCTCGTTTCATTCCTGTACAGCGAACCTTACAGCATAGTGAGCACCTACGCGTCCTGGATGGCGGTCGGGTTCTCGATTCACGGTGTCGGCGATATGATCAACCGTTATCTGGGCTCACACGGCCAGGGAAAAGTCATCCGCAACAGCAGCTACTTCTGCGGAGCGATAAAAATATCGGGCTATATCCTGTTCGTCTATCTCTGGGGGATCAACGGAGCCCTTCTGACCAATGTTTTGAGTTCGGGGGTTTATTTCATTACTCTGTTTATTTATTATACACGATTCATAAAAAACGGCACGACCTACGCGAATGGATTATAATTTCGTCATATTCGGATCCGACGGAGGGTTTTACAAGACGGCTTACTCCGATATTATGGAATTGAACTCCGTAATATACAGGGAATCCTTATGGGGTGTAAACAACAAAATAACAGCACTGATTTACAAATTATATCACACCTCCCGGCTTCCCAACCGTCATCTTCCCTTCAAGAATTTATTATACCGCGCCATCAGTGACTTTCATTTCTCCGACAACCGCCCTGTCTGCTTTCTGTCCTTCGGAAGAAACATTCACGAAAAAACCTACCCGTTTCTGTTTTACCTGAAACGGAACTATCCGGACGCGAAATTCGCCATCTACTACCAGGACCTCATAGCGACCCATCCCCATACGGACATCAACTGGATCAAACAGCATTTCGATCTCGTCCTATCCTATGACTACAACGACGCGGAACGATATGGCATATTGTACTATCCGACCCCATACTCTTCCATTCCGGTCGAAACTGGAATCGGGACGGAAAAGGACCTCTATTTTCTGGGCGCGACGAAAAATCGCTTTACAGAGATCATCGAAGCTTACGAAAGCTGCACGCAAAATGGGTTGAAATGCGATTTCAACCTGGTGGGAGTTCCCGGCAAACAACAAGTATATAAAGACGATATTCACTATATCAAATCCATGCCTTATCGGGAAAACCTTTCCCGGGCCTCCCGCTCGAAATGCCTGCTGGAAATCTTACAGAAAAACGCAAAAGGCTATACTCCCAGGATGTGGGAAGCTATTTTATTGGGGAAAAAGATCATGACCAACAATCCGACGGTCCGATACAGTCCGTTTTACGACGAAAGATATGTCTCGATATTCACCGACACAAAAAAACTCGATACGGATTTCATCCGGGCCAATCCCGATCTCAAAATAGACTATCACTATATCGATCAGCTATCGCCCCGACATCTGCTCGAATTCATAACCGCCCGCTTAAACGAAACTGTATGATAATATGATATATATTGTAATCGGCATCTACCTGCTCGCACTGGCCATACAGTTCGATTTCCGGGGCAAAGGCTCCGCCGCGACCCGAAAATTCCATTTTCGCCTCGCATTTCTGATTTTAGTGGCTCTCATGGCCTTCCGTTATCGGGTCGGAGGCGATACACTCCGCTATATGGATTCGTACGAGCATATGTACGGAGCCATCGACACGTTCGATATCGGAGGTCGCCTGCAACCGCTTTGGCTTTTACTGAACAACTTCCTGCACTCGATCTCGCCGAAATTCCTGTTGTTCCAGATCGTCCACGTATTGTTCATCAATACCGTATTCTTTTCATTCTTCAAAAAATACTCGAAATACCTGTTCGTCGCCATTTTCCTGTACTACATATACCCTTATTTCATTTTCAATATGGAGGTAATCCGGGAATCTTTCGCAATCGCCTTCTTCCTGCTCTCCATAGATGCCTGCCTGCGGAAACGGTGGCTGATTTACTACCTTTACATCGCCATCGCCTTCCTATTTCACGCCGGCGCTATTTTCCTGATTATCGTCCCGTTCCTTTTCAACTGGAAAATACGCCCTTTATCCATATTTGTCGTCTGCGGAGCGGGAGTCGCCGTCTTGTATTTTTTTCTAAACACGTCTTTCGCCAACACCTACATGTTCTTGAATAATATTGAAGAGCAAGGACGCGCTTATATTTCCATAAAATCCAATATCAACGGTTATATCGCTCCGCTACTGTTCCGCATTCTTTTCCCTGCGATCATTTACTATATCGGCATAAAACGAGGATTGAACAAAGACAAATTGGCCCCGCTGTTCTTTTTCATCCTGTCCGTTTCCATTTTAACGACAATATTCCCTCAGTTGTACCGCCTTTTCAATTACCTTCGACTGTTAGAGGTCGTTCTATGCGCCAACGTGCTGTATCTGATCCAGCATACGGAATCTCCCCGGTACAGAGTAGCCTTTCCCAATCTGTATATCCTGCCTATCCTTTTGTTAATTATAGCGAACCAAGTTGTAAGATATCAATTTGACGACACATCCTCAATTTACATGAACACTCAAAAATACCAACTGTTCTACCCGTACTATTCCGTTTTCAATCCGGAAATATCCGAAACGAGAGAGATGATGATGCGAAATCAATTTTACCACAACGAATATTAATCATCATGTCCCATAAAAACAGCCTGCTCTTCATCGGAGGCGTCGATAAAGGCCATACTCCGACTAATGGGGAAACGATGAAAAACCAACTGTATCTCGATCGATTCGAAGAGTTCTTCGATATAATCCATGTGATAGATACCCACAACTGGAAACACCGCCCCTGGGTATTTTTGCAAATACCGCTTTACGTGTTGTCATTCCCCCATGCAAAAATATTCCTTTCCATCAACAGAGGGCTCTCATTATGCCGTCTTTTATATTATATCGGGCAGAGTAAACGTACCTACTGCAGCGTCGTCGGAGGGAATCTGCTCGAGGTGCTCGAAAAAAAACAAAATTACCTTCCTTCGATTCAGAATTTAAGGGGCATATTCGTCCAAGGAAGAAAAATGGCGGAAACCCTGAAAAACCAATATCGCATTCCAAATGCCGTCTATGTCCCGAACGCTAAACCCTATTACGCAATAACACCGGCAACTTGCGCCCCCGCAGCATCCGTTCTGCAGTTCGTTTTTTTGTCCCGACTTCATCCCGACAAGGGAATCGACCTGATCCTCCGGTGCGCAGAACGCCTCGATCGGGAAGGATTCGGCAATAAATTCCGGATAGACTTCTACGGGAAACCCGCAACGTCGGACTACGAACAGGAATTCCGCAAGCGGATCGAAACTCTCGAAAACGTCAGCTATTCCGGAGTCCTCAATCTGAAAGAAGAGGCCGGCTATCGGACATTATGCCGATACGATATGATGTTGTTCCCGACCTATTGGTATGGAGAGGGATTTCCCGGCATCGTCATCGATGCCTATATCGCCGGTGTCCCTCTGATCGCCTCCGATTGGAATATGAATACCGAGGTCATTACCGAAAAAACAGGCGTCATCATTCCGCCGAAAGACGAGGAAGCGCTGTACATTGCAATGAAAAATTGCATCTTGGGACGTTACGATTTATCAGCGATGAAACGCAACTGCCTGAATGAAGCGAAAAAATACGACAACAAAAAAATTCTTTCCCGACATTTCCTCCAGGAAGTCGGATTACTCGACTGATTACGACATGCTCAAAGAAAATTTGAAAATCTGGTTACGCGGAGTTTCATTCCTACTGCTCTTCATTCTGTGGGGGGGGGAATTATTTCGCTTAAAACGGTCTTATCTCCGAAAAAAGAACCGGTTGAAATCTTTCATTTACTACTCCTGCCTGTCCGGTTACGGAAGCTGGATCGGTATCGAAAGCAAGATCGAAGATGTCCCGGTATTCCCGCATGGCATGTACGGTATCTTTGTTTCAGACGGAGCTGAAATCGGGAAAAATGCAGTCATATTCCAACAAGTGACCATCGGATCCAACACTTTGGCCGACAGCCGCAAACAAGGAAGCCCCGTTATCGGAGACAATGTCTATATCGGCAGCGGAGCGAAAATCATCGGCAATATTCGTATCGGAAACAACGTACGAATCGGCGCCAACTGCATCGTCGTCGAAGACATAGAGGACAACAGCGTCGTCGTAATGAACAAACCGCGAATCATAAAAAAGACACATAGTCAGAACAACACGTTCATAACAAGAGGAGAGTTGAAATCACAAGACCGACATGATAATCATTAGCCAACCTAAATTGGAGGTGCGAGAAAACGAAGTTCTCGTATCGTCATGTATCGAGGACGACAAAAAACATTTCCGCGAAACGATTTTTTACAAGACATCCGCAACATACCGCCCGTATGTAGTAACGGAAAAAGCCGATCTGTTCGTCCTTTCCGCACTCATGCCCGCCCTGTTCTCCCAATCGGACATCCGTGTCGAGGGCACACTCTCTTCCGATCTCAAATACGCGTTGGAAAACGGCCTGATCTACATTCTGGCAAAAACCTACGGAGTGCGCCCGATCAAAGTCCATGCAGAGCGGATAGAAACTTTCGAATTCGGAGGAAAAGCAGTCGGAGCGGGATGCAGCATGGGGGTCGATTCCCTGGCGACAATCAAACAACACTATATCGACGATAACCGATACGGCCACAAAATAACGCATCTGGCCATTTTCAATACCTGTGAGTTCGGATTCGAAGATGCAAACGAAGCGAACAAACTTTTCCGGTACGAATACTCCCGTGCAGCGGCTTTCGCCCGAGAAACGGGACTGGAACTACTGTACGTACAATCCAACGTCACCTCCCTGCTGAACAGGTACGGAACCGGACTTTACGACACCTGCACGCTCGTTCATGCCGCCGCGATTCTATTCCTGGAAAAACTCTACGCCGTATATTACCACTCGAGCGGGTATCTGCTCGACAAGCTCAAATATACGACACAAAGTCTGGAACATTTCGATTTCATCCTGTTCGACATGTGTTCCACCCGAAATACGAAAATATTCTCCACCCTCGCAACACAAGAGCGAACCGAACGCACGGAATACATCATCGACGACACTCTCACAAAAAAATACCTGCACGTCTGTATCAAGACCATCGACGACGGTCCCGTTCACAACTGCGGACGTTGCTACAAATGCCTAAGGACATTGGCAGCGATCGACATACTCGGGAAGCTCCCCGAATACGAAACGATCTTCGATCAATCCTACTACAAAACGCACAAAGCCGCCATCTTTGCGAAATATCTCGGATACCGGGCGGCAGATCCCTTTTTCGCGGATATCCTGAATTTCGCAAAGCAAAAAGGGTTTCGAATACCGAAGATGGCTTATTTGTTGAGTGTAAAATACTACCTATTATTACCGGCCTATATGCTGGGCAGAGAATTGCCGAACCCCACCAAGAAAAAAATCAAGAAATTCTTAAGAATGAAAGGATAGCGGAATGGGAATAAGAAAAATATTCGAAAATTGCATATATACCCTGTACGTACGCATGGCCCGACAAGCGGCAGCCAAGGCCGACAGATACATCGGGAAGCGTCCCCGACAGCCCTTGACGACCGATGAAAAGGCAAAAGTCCGCGAGGTATGGAAAAGTCTCGGGTTCCCCATCCGATACGACTTCTTCGAAACCTGTAAGACGTTGGTCGGGTTCGATGCTTATTATCTTCCCGAATCGCTTTACAGTCCGGTTCTCAAGGGAGCTCTCAACCCCATCTGGAGTACTTACGCTTACGAACACAAAGGAATGTACGGCTTTCTGTTGAAAAACGTCCCCCAACCAATAACCGTCGTGAACAATATCGACGGTCAGTTGTACGACGCCGATTATGTTCCGATATCGTTCGAAGCCGCCGTCGAAAAAATGTGCCGATTCGAACGGGAAATGATTATCAAGCCGAGCCTCAACTCGGATTCGGGGCACAATGTTTCGAAGTTCAGGGGCAACAATCGTAAAGGCATAGAAACATTATTGAAAAACTCCGGCAAAAATTACATCGTTCAGGGTGTCGTGGAGCAGCATCCCGCCCTGAAAGCCTTCAATCCCACCTCCCTGAATACGATGCGAATAACTTCGTTATACCTGAACGGGAAGGTTTCGATCATCTCCTCCATCTTCCGCTTCGGCAGCCCGGGGAGCGTGGTCGATAACACCGGTGCGGGAGGCTTCGTGTGCGGCATCACGAAAGAGGGCATATTGAAAGACATTTGTTTCGACATCAAGATGAATATCTATTGCCGCACAGTCAGCGATATTCCATTCGCCGGACAACCGATACCTTCCTACGAAAAAGCGATAGAGGTCATCCGCCAGAGCCACACACGACTTCCGAATGTCCATCTGATCGGCTGGGACATAGCGATCGACGAAACGGGAGAACCCATACTGATCGAAATAAACATATCCTATCCGGGTATCATATACGAACAACTATGCTCCGGCCCCTTGTTCGGAGAAAGAACCGGGGAGGTTATCGAATATGTAAAACGAAATCGACCCAAAATCACCCTAAAATTATAGGTTTTTATATGCTGCAAAAAATCATCTATAAACTCGGTGTCAAATGGAGAAACCCCTCTCTTTTAAGACAATTCGAATCGCTGAAAAAAAGCGACAAATGGAGTATTGAAAAATTGCAAGCGTACCAATTCGAGCGTTTGAAAACACTTTTACAGTTCGCATACGATCACTCTCCGTTTTACAAAAAGGAATTCGACGAGGTCGGGTTCCATCCCTCGCAAATGACGAGCCCGGACGACATGAAAGTACTGCCCGTCATCGACAAATCCGTATTGATTCGCAACAACGGCGACATACAATCGACTTACAAATTCGATAAGCTCCAATTTTCCGAAACTTCGGGTTCTTCCGGAAAGCCCTTGCTCTTCTATCGAGATGAAGAGTGGGATTCAGGACATCGGGCCGCCGTAATGAGAGGACAAAGCTGGTACGGCATCATGCCCTGGGACAGAAACGGATATTTGTGGGGATACAATATAGACCGTAAAAAAACATTGAAAACCAAAATTCTGGACAGACTCTGCAATCGATTCCGGATGTTTTCATACGCTCCCGATGATATGGAGCGATTTTGCCGTAAATTGCGGAAATCCGCATTTCTGAGCGGCTACGCCTCCATGATTTATGAAACTGCACGATATATTAACACACATCCTCACGACAAAACGAAATATCATCTGAAGCTCATCAAGGGCACTTCGGAAAAGATATACCCCAACTACCACGAAGAAACGCAAAAAGCGTTCGGCTTGAAAATAACCAGCGAATACGGCGCGGCCGAAGCCGGAATCATCGCATTCGAATGTCCGGAAGGTAAAAACATGCATATCTGCATGGAAAACGTTTATGTGGAAGTAATCGACGGCGAAATCGTAGTTACGAATCTATTGTCCCGCTCCTTTCCGATCATTCGGTATAAACTGGGTGACGCCGTGGTTCTGGCATCGCCCGATTACAAGTGCCCCTGCGGCAGAAATCATCCGGTGGTTCTGGACGTATGCGGCCGTATCGGAAAAAACATCCTCGGAAAAACCTCTAAATACCCGAGTCTAACCTTTTATTACGTTTTCAAGAACATCGCCATCCAGGACGGTATTACACTGAACTACCAGGCCCGTCAGGACGAAAAAGGCAAAATCACGATTAACATCGAACAGAATCCTGAAAATATTTCCGAATTGCAACAGTTGGTTCGACGAGAATTGGATAAATATTTCCACGACGACATCGACTTTACGATCAACTGGGGCGTACAACTCCACACCCATAAAGAGAAATTGAAAGATTTTATCACGACAATCGAGTAAACCGACCGAATCTACATGTCAGAACTGGTATCCATTATCACCCCTTCCTATAACTCGGCCGCATATATTGCCGAGATGATCGAATCGATCCTGGCCCAAACCTATACCAACTGGGAGCTGCTGATCACCGACGACTGTTCGACGGACGACAGCGTCAAAATCATAGAATCCTACGCGACAAAAGACTCCAGAATAAAATTATTCCGGCTCGCAAGTAATTCGGGAGCTGGTATCGCCCGCAACAAATCCATCGAAGAAGCCCGGGGACGTTACATCGCCTTCTGTGACAGCGACGATCTGTGGAAACCGCAGAAATTGGAAAAACAGGTCGAATTCATGCAAAAAAACGGATATGAGTTCGTATATTGTAAATCCGACGTCATAGATACCGAGGGAAACGTCATAGCGATCAACAACCGGGTACGGCGTGTTTCCTATTTCAGCACGATTATTGTAAATTTTATCGGAACTTCATCCGCGATATACGATACCCGGCGAATCGGCAAAATCTACATGAAAGACGTCCGGAAACGTCAAGATTGGCTTCTTTGGATCGATATTCTGCGACTTACCCGACATGCCTATTGTACTCCCGAAAGGATGAGTTCCTGGCGTACCGGGAATGAAAATTCCCTCTCCGCCCGGAAATCAAGTCTGTTCAAATATCACCTGATGATCTATAAAAATTATTTGGGATTTTCTGCTCCGATCGCCTTTTTGATCTGTTACGGCATATCATTGCCCTGCTTCTTTGTAAAAAAAATCAGATATCGGCTTATAAACTTCTTCCATCGCCGAGAACTATGTAAATAAATATAATCGCTATGATGAAACCGCAATTCAAACGGGTGGAGAATTATATCAAACCCGGTAAATGGCACTGGTTGAAAGCAGTACTATGGTCGGTAATAACATTACGTTTCTTCATTGATCTGATCCGACTGCTGGCATATTACTCTGTAAATTGCATTGTCGGGCGCCAACAGGCAACTATCGGCAAAAACTGTAAAATCCATCCGACGGTCATGTTGCGCCAACCGACGATGATTAAGATCGGCGATCACTGCTCCATCAATCACAACAATATATTCCAGGCCGGCCGACAAACCGGAACGATCACACTCGGCAACCATGTTCTGACGGCTGCAAATGTCATGTTTGTCGCTTATTCGCATGCATACGACACACGCGAAATTCCCATTATAGATCAAGGTTACTACGATGCTCCGATCGTTGTGGAAGACGACGTATGGATCGGATTCGGGGCGATCATTTTGGCCGGAGTAACGATCGGCCGGGGTGCGATTATCGGGGCAGGATCCGTAGTAAACAAAGATGTACCGCCCTATGCCATCGTCGGAGGTGTTCCCGCCAAAGTATTGAAAATGCGAGCAACCGATTTATAATCATGAAAATTTCGCTGCTTCCCCGCTCACGCGTCAATTATTCCTGGACGCATTTATTCAAGAGTCTGTTCATCCGCACAGAAAGTGGAAAATACACAAGCCGGTTGAAACGGGAAATCGCCCGGTATTTCGGACAGAAGGATGTGATACTGACCTCCTCGGGACGTAGCGGGCTGCAAATATTGATCTCTTATCTGCAACGAAAAAAGGTCATCGTTCCTTCCTATACCTGTAAAGCCGTCACAGAAGCTATTCTCATGGGGGGGGGAAATGTCCAATACGTAGAAGTCTCCGAAACTGATTTCAACATGCTTCCCGAAGAGTTGCAAAAAGTAATAGACAAAGATTCGGTCGTTATTGCGACTCATCAATTCGGCAATCCCTGCCGTATCGAAGAAATTCAATCCTTGTGCCGTCGCACTGGTGCGATCCTGATCGAGGATTGTGCCGCATCGCTCGGAACGCATATCCAAGGCCAGCCGGCGGGATCGTTCGGAGATTATGCCTTCTTCAGCTTCGATTCCACCAAATTAGTAACCGTCCCCTCCAAAGGCGGTTTTATCATCGCCCGTGAAGCAACTGAAACCGAACGGCTCGCAACCTATATTCAAAAATATCAGGCACCCGGTGTCAGCTTCCGTATCAAACATACAGTGATCGGTTTGATCTACCTGCTACTGAAAAACAAATACCTGTACAGAGGATTTCATTTCCTGACCATGCAGTGCCGGAATCGGATGCAACTGGACGAATCACATGAGCTGGATCTGCATTTCAACGACTATTATCGACACAGAATGGCCGAATGGCAGGCTTACATGGCTCTTCCCCAAATAGAAAACCTGGACAAGCTCATCCTTCGCCGCAAAGAGATATATCGCCGATACGACAGTTCTATACGCGAAACGCCCGTTTTACGCAAACCGGTTTTCAACGACGAAGCGTGCTGCATCCGATATGCCATCCAGGTCGAAAACAAAGCATCGTTCTACCGACGTTGTTTGACCCGGGGGATTGACATGGCATTCAGTTTCAGTTACATTGTTTGCCCCGCTTCTTTTACTCATGCAAAACGGATCGCAGAAACGGTTCTGGACCTCCCCTATTATTACGATATGAAAGACGAAGAGGTAACCTGCGTTATAAATACGATCAATGAAATCGCAGCCGAAACGCCCCGTAAAAAACAGAAACTCATCGTATGAACGTATTATTGACTGATGCTCAAGATGTACAAAGCATCACCGTAGCCCGATCGCTCCACAAGCGGGGATGCAAGGTATATGGATTTATGACTTCGCGCATATCGTACGGATACACATCTCGTTTTTTCCACCGGCATATCCTTTGCCCGGATGTAAAAAACGAACCGGAGAATTTCGGCCTTTTTCTGCGTAAATTCTTAGCAGAAACCCCTATAAACGTAATTATTCCCTTAAGCGACGGAACAGCCGCTTACATCAGCCAAAATAAAAACGAACTCGAAAAGATTCATGGCGTACGATGCGCTGTCCCCGGATACGAAATCTTCCATAAAGCGCATAACAAACAACTCTTAATGGAGTTATGCCGCCGCATCGGAGCGCCCCACCCCAAAACGATCGAACTCACTCCGGATAATCTCGTGCAAGCAAGCGCATATACGGGTTTCCCGGCATTAATCAAACCGAATATTTCGGAAGGAGCACGAGGAATCGTTTACGTCAATGACATAGACCGGTTGCACGAGGTATTTCCGTCCGTTCAGGCAACATTCGGCGCCTGCACATTGCAGGAATTTATCCATCACTCAGGCGTGTACTACAACGTAATGCTGTATCGTGATCGAAACGGGAAATGCTTGGGCAGCACGGTTATCAAGATACTTCGATATTTTCCATTGAAAGGCGGAACCAGTTGTTATAGCGTAAGCGTAGAAAATCCGGAACTCACCGAAATCTGCTTCCGAGTTCTGGAGAAGATAGACTGGATCGGATTTGCCGATTTCGACATCATGCAAGAAGCCGAAAGCGGCGACTACAAGATCATCGAAATCAATCCGAGAACACCTGCGAGCCTAAAGGCATCCCTGGCTTCAGGAGTGGACTTTCCGGCAATCATACTATACGATACGCTGGGACACCCCGTTCCCAAGTTCAAATACGAACCTGGTAAAATCCTGCGTTACATGGGACTTGATGTCATGTGGTTCCTATTTTCGCCGGACAGATTTCGCATCCGTCCTTCGTGGTTCAAATTCTTCGGACGGAATATCTATTATGAAGACGGCACCTGGAGCGATCCCCTGCCTATGTTAGCAGGCTGTTTCGCCGGAGTAATAAAATATCTGAATCCCAAATTCAGAAAATCAAAATTGAATTGACAATGAATATCCTGACTTTCGACATAGAAGACTGGTACAATCATGACGATTATTCGCAGGATTTCGAATGGGATAAATTCGAAGTCCGGCTCTACGAAGGAGTGGATAAAATTCTCGAAGCACTCGATCGTCGCCACCTCCGGGGAACATTCTTCTGTTTGGGATGGGTTGCCGAGAAGCATCCCGCTATTATTCGTCGAATAGCCGATGGAGGGCACCAGATCGGTTGTCATTCCTACCAGCATCAACTCGCAACCCGTTTTACTCCCGCACAATTCGAACAGGACACAGGCAAAGCGAAAAAACTGCTTGAAGACATCGCAGGACGAGAAGTAAACGCTTATCGGGTCCCGTCATTCTCTATCACTCGGAACAATCTGTGGGCTTTTGACCTGCTTGCAAAATTGGGCTTTCGTTACGATTGTTCGGTCTTCCCCTCCCAGCACGAATTCGGCGGAATACCGGAATTCCCCTCTTCCCCCTTCCTTATTCGGACTGCACACGGAACGTTGAAAGAATTTCCAATAAGTTTGGGAAACTTTCTGGGGAGATCGATCGTATATTCCGGCGGAGGATATTTCAGAATCATGCCTTACATGCTCATAAAATCCCTGATGAAAAAGTCGGACTACGTAATGTCCTATTTTCATCCGAGCGACTTCGATCCGGGGCAACCCCCAATGCCCCACTTAAGTCGAATGCGCCAATTCAAAAATCGGGTGGGACTAAAAAACGCTTATTCCAAATTTCAAAAGTTAATCGCTGATTTCGACTTCGCCTCGCTCGAAGCCATCGACCGGCGCATCGACTGGAGTACAGTTCGAATTATAAATCTGTAAACCAACATTCTACCATGAATACGAAAAAAATACCCTTCTCGCCACCAGACGTAGGCGCAGCCGAAGCACAGGAAGTTACCCAGACACTTCTTTCCGGATGGATTACCACAGGACCGCGTACCAAGGAGTTCGAACGGGAAATCGCAGCATATTGCCATACGGAGAAAGCCGTGTGCCTGAACTCGGCGACAGCCTGCATGGAGATGATTCTCCGCGTACTGGGCGTCGGTCCCGGAGATGAGGTCATCACTTCGGCATACACCTACACGGCCACCGCAAGCGTCACCTGCCACGTCGGAGCCAAAGTCGTTCTGGTCGATACGGCGCCAGGCTCCTTCGAAATGGATTACGACAAACTGGCCGATGCGATCACCGAGAAGACGAAAGTCGTGATTCCGGTGGATCTGGCTGGCATCGTCTGCGATTACGACCGTATTTTCGCAGCGGTCGAAAGCCGCAAACAACTATTCCGCCCCACGAACGAATTGCAGAAAGCCTTCGGCCGGGTCATCGTTCTTGCGGATGCCGCCCACGCTTTCGGAGCAAAACGTGCGGGCCGGGTCTGCGGCGAAATCGCCGATTTCACCTCTTTCTCCTTCCATGCCGTTAAAAACCTCACTACGGCCGAAGGCGGGGCCCTTACGTGGCGTAATATTCCCGGCATCGACAACGAATGGCTTTACAAACAATTCCAGCTCCTTTCGCTGCATGGCCAAAGTAAGGACGCCCTGGCCAAAACGCAACTGGGAGCCTGGGAGTACGACATCGTTTCTCCGGCTTACAAATGCAACATGACAGACATTATGGCCGGTATCGGGCTGGTACAACTCAAGCGCTACCCCGAGCTGTTGAAGCGCCGTCGAGAAATCATCGAGCGTTATGACAAGGCGTTGCGCAGGCTCAACGTACAGGTACTCGACCACTACGGTTCCGCTCACGCTTCATCCGGGCATTTATACCTGGTGCGGCTACTCGGGAAGGACGTTGCCGAACGCAACGATTTCATTACCCGGATGGCGGAACGAGGCATCGCCTGCAACGTCCACTACAAGCCGCTGCCCATGATGACGGCTTACAAGGCGCTCGGCTTCGACATCGAGGATTACCCCAACGCCTATGACATGTACCGCAACGAAGTAACTCTTCCGCTGCATACCCGCCTGACGGATGAAGATATCGACTATGTCCTTACGAATTTTACCGAAATCCTGTCCAAATAAACACACCGCTTGAAACGCACGTTCGATCTCATAGCAAGTAGTCTGGGTTTACTGTTATTGAGCCCTCTTTTCCTCATGCTCGCCATTTGGATCAAAATCGATTCCGAAGGTCCGGTTTTTTACCGCCAGGTACGTGTAGGAAAAGGAAACCGGGATTTTCGATTATTCAAATTCCGCTCGATGCGCGTAGGTTCCGACCAAAAAGGACTTATCACCGTCGGAGGACGCGATCCACGCGTGACTCGTTCGGGATATTACATCCGTAAATACAAACTCGACGAGTTGCCTCAGCTCATCAACGTATTCATCGGCGATATGAGCCTGGTGGGTCCCCGGCCGGAAGTCCGCAAATACGTCGATCTTTATACCCCCGAACAGATGCACGTACTCGACGTTCGACCCGGCATTACGGACCTGGCTTCGATCCGCTACCGCAACGAAAACGAACTGCTTGCACAAGTCGAAGATCCCGATCGCTACTATGTGGAAGTAATCATGCAGGATAAACTGCGTATCAACCTGGAATACGCACAACATCATTCGTTCGCAGGCGATATTCAACTGATATTCCGGACATTCCGGGCCATTTTACGATGAACAATCTCACAAATACCCTCCTTCAGTTATTACGTGCAGCCCTCGAGCCGACCGTATCACCGCCTTCTATCCCCCGCCTGACGGAAGAGGACTGGAACCGTCTTTTTACCCTTGCGGCCCAACACGGCGTTACGGCCCTGCTCTTCGACACGATTCTCCGGCTCCCGGAACAGCAACAGCCCTCCAGAGCCCTCAAAATCCGTTGGGCCCTGAGTTCGGAAGCCATCGAGAAGCGCCATGCCCAACAGACCCGTGCCGCACACGAACTGACAACGCTCTTCGCTTCGCACGGCGTCCGTACGATCCTTTTGAAAGGGCTGGGCCTCAGCATTTACTACCCCCGGCCGGAGCACCGCGAATGCGGCGACATAGATCTGTGGCTCAACGACTGCGACAAGGGCAACCGTTTGATCGAAGAGCTGGGGATTAAAATCAATCACGATAGTGAAAAACATGCCGTTTTCCATTACAAGGGCGTCATGGTCGAAAATCACAGCCATCTGCTTATGCCGTCGCACCGCCGGACGGAGCGTGCCATAGACGATTTTCTCGTGGGTGAAGCCGAGAACAGCCGATTAGCGCCGGCGGGCTATTACACCCCATCCCCGATGTTCAACGCACTCTATCTGCTGCGCCACATGGCCCGGCATTTCGGGACGGAAGGCATCAACCTCCGACATCTGCTGGATTGGGGACTTTTCCTGCGCAGCGAGCAATCGGAAATCGACTTCGAGAAAATCCTTACGCTTTACGCTGCAACCGGTTACGACACGGTCTATAACATTTTCACGGCATTGGCCGGCGAATTGCTCGACGAGGATTTCACACCGCTGCTCTCTGCCGTTCCGGATCCACAGCTCAAACAGCGGGTACTGAACGACATTCTCGGCTTCGGAGTGTACCGCACTCCGTCAGGTAACCGCCTGACCCGTATCGGCCGGAAAACCCGCAAACTCTTCTCATGCCGCTGGAAATACCGCACCTTGCTGCCTGAGAATTTTTGGCGGGACGTAATCCTGCCTTCGCTCCTGTTCCACCTGAAAAATCCGAAAAATATCTGAATCGAAGCATTCCGCACGCCATCGGCAGAGCAGATCCGCATCTCGATTGCCGCGGAAGGGTGTTCCCATATCTGCACGAAGGACATCTGCAACCGCCTGTCGAAAAAGTCCGCTCGTTTCGTTTTTCCGTCCGCCAGGGAGGTAGCCTGTAAAATCCGATTGCCATAAAAATATGAATCGAACGACAGGGAGTCTTTGACTCCCTGTCGTTTTTTCCTCCGATAAGAACCTTCTACTTCTCTTTTTTCTTATCTTGCGATCGTATAACAGAATCCTGAACGATATGCCCATATTCACTCCTCCATCCCCTGCCTTGCAAAAAGCCTGGTGGAAAGAAACGATCGTCTATCAAATCTATCCCCGCAGTTTCAAGGACAGCAACGACGACGGTATCGGGGACCTGAACGGAATCACCGAAAAACTCGACTACCTGCATGGGCAGGGAATCGAAACCCTGTGGCTCAATCCGATCTTCGCCTCGCCCAACGCCGACAACGGCTACGACATCAGCGATTACCGGCAGATCATGCCTGACTTCGGCACGATGGAGGATTTCGACCGGCTCCTGAAAGAAACACACGCACGGGGCATGCGTCTTCTCCTCGACCTGGTGCTGAACCACACCAGCGACCAGCATCCCTGGTTCCGCGAGGCCCGCACCTCGCGGGAGAACCCCTACTACGACTACTACCTCTGGTGGCCGGAGGAACAGGGCCACCCGCCCTACCGCAAGAGCCATTTCGACGAGAAGGGCGATGCCTGGTGTTACAACGCCCCGACACGCTCCTACTACCTGCACTATTTTGCCCGGCAGCAGCCCGACCTCAACTGGCAAAGCCCCAAGGTGCGGGCCGAAATCTACGACATTCTGCGTTTCTGGCTCGACAAGGGGGTCGATGGATTCCGTCTGGATTCGATTCCCTACATCGCAAAAGACACGTCGTTTCCGGAGATCGACCTTCGCAAATACCCGGACGTATTTCCCTATTACTCGCTGGGACCGCACCTGCACGACTACCTGCACGAAATGAACCGCGAGGTATTCTCCCGCTACGACTGTACGACCGTCGGCGAAGGCTCGAAAACCGCCCCCGAAGAGGGGTGGAAATTCATCGCACCCGAACGGCAGGAGCTCGACATGCTCTACCACTTCGGCGCGGCGGACATCCGCAACGAAACGGAGGCGGACGATCCCGCAACCGGTATCCCGTACAGCCTGCTCGCCCTCAAGCGTATGTACGCCGAATGGGACGCAGCCGTAGGCGACGGCTGGCCTACGATCTATCTGGGCAACCACGACCAGCCGCGCATGGTTTCGCGCTTCGGCAGCGACGCCCCCGAGTGGCGCGACCTGTCGGCCAAAATGCTCACGATGTTCCTGCTCACGATGCGGGGAACCCCCTATTGGCTGGCCGGCGACGAACTGGGCATGACCAACATCCGATTCACCCGCATCGAAGAGTACGACGACATTGACACGCGCAACCACTACCGCAAACTCCTGCGGGAAGGCGGCGATACGGAACAATTCCTGCGCGAGCAGCAGGAAATCGGACGCGACAACGCCCGCACGCCCTACCAATGGGATGGAACGCTCTACGCGGGATTCTCCACGGCGAAACCCTGGCTTCGCGTCAATCCCAACCACACGGAGGTAAACGCCGCCCGGGAGCTATGCGACCCCGATTCCGTATTGAACTTCTTCAGACGGGTCGTAACGCTGCGCAAAGAACATCCGGACCTGGTTTACGGCTCGTTCCGGCTGGTCGATGCAGACAACCCGCAGGTATTCGCCTACCTGCGGGAAGGGACAGGCCGAAACTACCTCACAGTCCTGAACTTCAGCCCGAAGGCTGCCCGGTTCGACCCGAAAACGGATTTGACCGAAGCCATGCCATTGCTGCATAACTACCCTGCCCCACCGATAGCCGAAAAAGAAGGCCCGATCGAACTACGGCCTTACGAAGGGATACTGTACCGGCTCGCATAACAGCGAACCGCACCGAAGCTGCGTTTAACCCATTCCGAACGCCCCCACAAGTAAAGGCCGGCCGCCAAACTCCCGCCAAAGAACCGACATTTTACAAATGCAAAAGACGGAAACCGCAGGGTTTCCGTCTTTTGCATTTTCGACCTAAATTCCTATTCCCACTCGATCGTTGCGGGCGGCTTGGAAGAGATGTCGTACACTACGCGATTGACCCCGCGCACCTTGTTGATGATGTCGTTGGACACCGCAGCCAGAAAATCGTACGGCAGGTGCACCCAGTCGGCCGTCATGCCATCGGTCGAAGCTACGGCACGCAGCGCCACGCAGCTCTCGTACGTACGCTCATCGCCCATTACGCCGACGCTCTTCACGGGCAGCAGAATCGCTCCCGCCTGCCATACCTGGTCGTAAAGTCCCCACTCGCGCAGGGCATCGATATAGATTTTGTCCACATTCTGCAGAATTTCCACCTTCTCCGGGGTAATATCGCCCAGAATACGGATCGCAAGGCCCGGACCGGGGAACGGATGCCGCCCCAGCAATTGCGGATCGATACCGAGGGACTTACCCACGCGGCGCACCTCGTCCTTAAAGAGCAGGCGCAGCGGCTCGACGATTTTCAGGTGCATCTCTTCGGGCAGGCCGCCGACGTTGTGGTGCGACTTGATCATCGCGGCAGGTCCCTTGACCGATGCCGAAGCGGACTCCACCACGTCGGGATAGATCGTACCCTGCGCCAGCCACTTTACGTTCTCGATCTGCTTGGCCTCGGCATTGAACACCTCCACGAAATCGCGGCCGATGATCTTGCGCTTCTTCTCGGGATCGGTCACTCCGGCCAGGTCGCCCAAAAACCGGTCGTGGGCCTTGACACCCTTGACATTCAAACCCATCCCCTTGTACGATTCGAGCACGCTGTCGAACTCGTTCTTGCGCAGAAGCCCCGAATCCACGAAGATACAATAAAGGTTTTTGCCGATCGCCCGGTGCAGCAGCACGGCAGCCACCGACGAATCGACACCGCCGGAAAGACCGAGCACTACACGGTCGTCGCCCAACTTCTCACGCAATTCCCGGACGGTCGTTTCGACGAAACTCTCCGGCGTCCAGTCCTGTTTGCAGCCGCAAATGCCGACCACGAAATTCCGAAGCAGCGTAATGCCGTCCGTCGAATGATACACCTCCGGATGGAACTGAATACCCCAACTCCGCTCTCCCTCAATACGGAAGGCGGCATAGCGCACGTCCTCCGTGCTGGCGATCACCCGGTAGGTGTCGGGAACCGAGGTAATCGTATCTCCGTGCGACATCCACACCTGCGTAGGCGACGGAACTCCCTGCATCAGCGGATCGGACGGCTCGACGACCGTAAGCATCGCACGTCCGTACTCCCGGCTGGGAGCCGACTGCACTTCGCCGCCGTAGAAATGAGCCAGGTATTGTGCGCCGTAGCAGACGCCCAGCAACGGCAGACGACCTTTGATCGCCGTCAGATCGGGCTTCGGGGCTTTCTCGTCCCGTACGGAAAAGGGACTTCCCGAAAGAATGACGCCCCGCACCGAAGCATCCAGTTCAGGGATCTTGTTGAAAGGGTGGATCTCGCAATAGACGTTGAGTTCACGCACGCGGCGTGCGATCAACTGCGTGTACTGCGATCCGAAATCCAGAATGACTATTTTTTCCTGCATCTATCCTAATTTGGTTTTATTTTCTTCACTCGCATTTTCCGAATTATCCTTTTTCATACGGTACAGATTCACGGCGATACGGACGACGAAAAAATAGAAAAGCGCCGATGCCAACACCAGATGGCGCATCCATGCGTACCGACAGCCCGTAAACCACCAGATCGCCAAAAGCGTCAGAACAACGAACACCGCCGCCCAATCGTATCGGGTCGTTCGCAACCGATTTCTTCGGAAATTCGACATAGCGGGTCAGGAGTTTAGCGCTCGCTGCTGTAATTCGGCGCCTCGCTCGTGATGGCAACATCGTGGGGATGGCTCTCCTGCATACCCGACGAGGTGATGCGGATGAATTGAGCCTGCTTGAGCGCCTCGATGTCCCGCGCACCGCAGTAACCCATACCGGCGCGAATACCGCCGACCAACTGGAAAACCGTTTCCGAAAGCATTCCCTTGAAGGGCACACGGGCCACGATACCTTCCGGGACCAGTTTATTGATATTCACATCGCCCTTCTGGAAGTAGCGGTCGGCCGAACCGGCTTTCATAGCGTCCAACGACCCCATGCCGCGATAGCTCTTGAACTTGCGGCCGTTGTAAATGATCGTTTCGCCCGGAGCCTCCTCCGTACCGGCGAACATCGAACCGATCATCACGCAGTCGCCGCCTGCGGCAAGCGCCTTGACGATATCGCCCGAATAACGCAAACCGCCGTCGGCAATGACCGGAATGCCGTACTTGCGGGCTACGGACGCAGCGCCGTAAATAGCCGACAACTGCGGCACGCCCACGCCCGCAATGACGCGGGTCGTACAGATCGAACCGGGGCCGATACCCACCTTCACGCCGTCGGCACCGTTGGAAATCAGGAACTCGGCGGCTTCGGCCGTGGCGATATTGCCTACGACCACCTCCAGATCCGGATAAACCGCCTTGATCTTGTGCAGCGTATTCTTCACATTGACCGAATGGCCATGGGCCGTATCGAGCACGACGGCATCGACATCCTCATCGACGAGCGCCTTCACGCGATCCATCACGTCGGGTGTGATGCCGACCCCCGCCGCAACGCGCAGACGGCCTTTCGCATCCTTACAGGCGTTGGGATGGTCCTGCACTTTCGTAATATCCTTATAGGTAATCAATCCGACGAGCTTGCCGTCGGCATCGACTACGGGCAACTTCTCGATTTTGTTGCGCAGCAGAATGTCGGCCGCACGCTGCAAGTCGGAGTTGTGAGTGGTCACCAGCCCCTCCTTGGTCATCACCTCGTCGATCTTGCGGTTCATATCGCGCTGGAACCGCAAATCGCGGTTGGTCACGATGCCGATCAAATGCTGATCCGGAGCCACGACGGGAATACCGCCGATCTTGTTCTCCTTCATCAATGCCAGCGCATCGCCTACGGTATCGTCCTTGGAAATAGTGATCGGGTCGTAGATCATACCGTTTTCGGCACGCTTCACCTTCCGCACGTGAGCCGCTTGCTCGGCAATCGACATATTCTTGTGAATTACGCCGATACCGCCTTCGCGGGCCAGGGCGATAGCCAGAGGCGCCTCGGTCACCGTATCCATGGCGGCCGATACGATCGGGATGTTGAGTTGGATGTTTCGGGAAAAACGGGTCACTACGCTGACCTCACGCGGCAACACTTCGGAGTATGCGGGCACCAGAAGCACATCGTCGAACGTCAGTCCTTCGGGTTGCACCTTCTCATTGATAAAAGACATAGGAGTGAGATTTTGTTGCCTGCAAAAGTAATCATAATTTTTGGATTATTTTTCGTACACTCCCCGAATTTCCAAAAAATCGGCTCCACAGCAAGAAAAACATCCTTACAGCAGGGCGACCGTTTCAAAATCACGGGCATCAAGCCACCACGACGCTGCCGAAGCGTATTGTTTGCCTCTGGGGAGCGAGGTTTCGGCATCCAAGTATCACCTTTTTCAAAAAACAATTCCCGTATGAAATTTTATTACAATTCTATCGTTTAATTAATATAGTGGGCTTGATTTTAAGTTTTTACTTCATAAAAATATAGACGGCGCATCGGCAAACTATCGTCCTGCAAGCCGAATCACCGAAAAGATACATGATACGTTAGACACTCTTCTATCATGAAAAGAATTCTGCTTTTTATTACGGCAACGCTTTTGCTCGCCTCCGGAACCTCCTGCTCGGACGACAATACCAATTTCGATCCGATCGGTGACGAACTGGGAATTCCTTATAAAGATGGTCACGATGTCTATGGCGTGGAAGTTTGGGAAGAAACATCAGTAATTCTTACAAACTATTATTCCTTAATTGAAGAAATCATTCAAGAAAAAACAGCAAAAATCCAATCAATCTGGTGGCTTTCTCCTGCCAAAGAAAAGTGTAATGTCCGTTGGAACTGTTCGGCTCCTATTATGGGGAAAACAGATCATTCATCCTCATATATAATCAATCCCGATTACAATATGAATTCATCGCAAATTACGATTGACTTAACAGATGTAACGGACAATTTTACCGTCGAAGCAATTGTTTCCATTGGGAATCTATCCATACGTCGATTCCAAACTATCCCAATTGTGACAAATGAGATTCGATGCGATGCATTTTATTACACCTTCGGGACACCACTCATGCAATTAGAAAATAATATAGACAATGAAAATACACTCAACTCTGATATATTAAAGGCGACCTATTATGCAAGAACTCGTCCGGTCAATTTTCTCGGATTTACGAATTTACCGGGACAAAGATTAGAAAAATTATACTGCACGGCCACAATTGCAGATCCGAATCCTCTACATGATTTACAATATGCGTGCAAGATATGTTTATCTCCTGAAGAACCGGAATTTGAATTACAAAGCGGATCGGAGAATGTATATCGCGTTCTGAATCCCCAACAGTGGGAAATCAACGGTTTGCTCTGCACACTCGAAAATACGACCTGGCAACAGTTAGGTGCTTCAGAAAATACGGACGATACAGAATTTGCATGTTTAACTATCAAGAAACTATAAAAAGAGAGGAAAATTTTCCTCTCTTTTCAGTGAATATCGTTATAGTTTGATACCTAAAGGGTAAAATTTACCAAATTGATTTTCTGCAAAAGGTTCATCTGTATTGATAAAAATATGATTAGTGGGTAAGGTTTGAATCCGAGAATCTTTAGGGCCGCCTTGTGGAAGATTATGGAGACGGATAACCGTGTATAGATTACCTAAAGTTGATAATTCAATATATGTAGTATTATCCTTTTTCAATACAATTCCATTCGCAGACAAATTACCTGCTAATGCGGGTCCTTTACAGGTGATTCCTTCTTGATTTAATATAATGTTTTTATCTTTCACTGTAACGGTATCGAACTCTCCATTGAGAGCTTTCACAGTCCCCGAAGCCGTAACGGTATTAACCTCCAAGTCATCCGGTATATCCATGGGGAAATCGCCCTCGATCTTTGAAGCGGTCAGGGTTCCCTTCGTCGTGATATTGCCTGTGGCGACGATGGTCCCCGCATCGATCCGACTCTTGACATTCAACGTATTAGTTTCCACTTCGCCTTTATTATTGATCGTTGAAGAATTAATTGTACCCACGTTCATAACTTCAGCATCCATAGCTCCGTTGCCTATATGCATACGATCCCGGTCGGTCATACTAAACGAATCAATTCCTTCATACCATACGACAAGGATTTTACCTTCTGAAGTAAATTCCTGTACTAAAGCTGACTGGCGTTTAGCATCACTGCGATTACCGAGCTGAGCGATCCAATCGCCCGGTTGAGGCTCGCCGGTTCCTTCGGAATCGGTACTCGAAAACTCGATCCAGTCTTCTCCCGCAGCTGTTACCAGTTTCCAATATTGACGAGTTGCAGCACCGGATGCCGAATTTTTCTGAAGGAAATAGACTTGATCGTTTTTCACAAAGTTGTTGTAACCGTAAAGAAATTCCAAATCGGCATGCCAAATATTATCCTGGGTTTGCGGCGTATAGAGTGTCGGTGAAGAGGAAAACTCGACCTTCGCATTCCGGAAATATACAATGGCTCCAGCGGTATTATTATATATCTGAAAATTCCGCATACCGGTCGGTGTCAAAACCGTCGATATCCGAATCCATCGCCCCACTTGATATTCCGCAAGCTCGACGATACTTTTCGTTTCATCCGCAGCTCCCAAACGAATCTGCGCCGGAGCCTCGGCGAAGACATCGACCGAAGTCGCCATCGGCCGTCCCTGGGAACAAAGCGGGGCATCTTCGAAATAGTCGAGCCAGACCCCTGCCGATGATCCGGCACCTACGGTTTTCATACACGATTTACCGTGAAAATTTCCGAACGAAAGGTTGCTGCCGTTCGTCGTTTTCCAGTTGGCAGCCGATGCCAGCGAAGTGTCCGCACCCGGCTTCATCGCTGCGATTTTGTTTCCCTTTACCTGTTCCGCAGCGACGATCCGGGCGGATGCCGAAGAAAAAATCACGCGGTCGCTCATCATAGTACTGAATGTTCCGGGACGGGATGCCTGTTCGGAACGGTCGGCGGACAACGCCCTTGCACTTGCGTTCTCCAGTCTGGACGGATTTTCCGTCGCATCGATCTTCTTTTTCATAAGCAATAGCGGTTTAATTATTTATTTACTTGGGTCAGCAGCGGGAATCTTCGCCAGAAGATACCCTTCCGCCATTCATTCTCAATCGATCTTCACCTGCGGTCAAAACCCGAATCGGCCTGTCTGCCGGGATTTCGGCCTCATTCTTTTATAAAGACAGCAAATAATATTGCATTCCAAACGAAACGTGTGCTATTTTCGAAGATCGGGACAAATCCGTTCCCGTCCCTTTCCCGAACCTTCGAGATCGGCAATCCCCGTAATGGATCCGGCACTCTCACCCCGCCGCCGACATATCGCCGTACATACAGCGGTGAAAGCCACAATACGGTCTCGCGCCGTCCATCCGGCACGAAAGCCTATTCCCCTCAAGCATCGAACAGGACATAACGAAAAAATATCGGAAGCTCCGCCGGGAACTTCCGATACACATAAAAGAGGATATAAAAACCCGTATTTCTAATATTGCTCCGACTCATTCGGGAAATCGCCCGATTTGACGTCCTCAACATAAGACGTGACCGCACCGGTCATCACCTCGTGCAAATCGGCATAACGGCGCAGGAAACGCGGCGAGAAACCCTTATTGATCCCCAGCATATCGTGAATCACGAGCACCTGTCCGTCCACACCGCCCCCGGCCCCGATACCGATGATCGGAATCCGCAGTTCGGAGGCGACCCGGGTCCCCAGCGCCGCAGGAATCTTCTCGAGCACGATGGCGAAACATCCCGCGTCTTCGAGCAGATGGGCGTCCCGCACCAGCTTCTCGGCCTCCTCCTCGTCTTTGGCCCGCACGTTATAGGTACCGAACTTATGAATCGACTGTGGCGTCAGGCCCAGATGCCCCATCACGGGGATTCCCGCCGAAAGGATACGGTTCACCGATTCGAGGATCTCCTCGCCGCCTTCGATCTTCACCGCATCGGCCTCGGTCTCCTTCATGATGCGGACGGCCGACTCGAGCGCCACTTTCGAATTTCCCTGGTACGTACCGAACGGCAGATCGACCACCACCAGCGCACGGCGCACGGCGCGTGCGACCGAGCGGGCATGGTAAATCATCATATCGAGCGTAATGGGCACCGTCGTTTCGTAACCCGCCATCACGTTGGCCGCCGAGTCGCCCACCAGAATCACATCGACCCCCGCCGCATCCACGATGCGGGCCATCGAATAATCGTACGAAGTCAGCATGGCGATCTTCTCCCGGCGCTGCTTCATCTCCCACAGACGATACGTCGTGACCGCCCTCACTGTACTCTCTACTGACATAGCATTATATATTTTCAATTTTCGAATCGGGAACCCTCCGGGTATTCCTCCTTTTCCCACCGGTAACCCGGGGCAAATTTAGCGTTTTGGCCGGACTTGCCAAAAAAAGTTCCACAAAACGACTCCTCCGGCCACCGAAACGTTCACCGAATGTTTGGTTCCGGCCTGCGGAATCTCGATCGCCCCGTCTGCCGCATCCACGACCTCCTGCGCCACGCCGTCCACCTCGTTGCCGAACACCAGGGCGTATTTCTGCCCCGGTCGAGGCCGGAATTCATCCAGCATGACGGCTCCTTCGACCTGCTCCACGACGTAAATGAGATACCCCTGCGCACGCAGCGCAGCGATGCAGTCGGTCGTCGCGGCGAAATAGTCCCACGCAACGGTCAGCTCGGCTCCGAGCGCCGTCTTGTGGATCTCCCGGTTGGGCGGGGTGGCGGTGATGCCGCACAAGGCGATACGTTCGACGGCAAAGGCGTCCGCCGTGCGGAAAAAGGCCCCGACGTTCTGCATCGAGCGTACGTTGTCCAGCACGACCGCCACCGGCATTTTCTCCATACGGGCGAACTCCCCGGCAGAGGGACGCCCCAGCTCTTCGTTGGTAATCTTTCTCATCGTTACAACTTCCCTGTTTTCACGGCAAAAGTAAGCAAATCCGAATATTTTAGCTAACTTTGGCGACCTAAATACACGCAAAAGCGTCCCGTTCCGCAGACGGCTCCGCCCGGCGGACCGGCAACCGGACGGAACGCGCGACAAACGACTACGATCGCCTATGAAGCAAATCGCACTTATCCTGACACTTCTGCTGGCTGCCGCCGGCGCCTCGGCCCAGGAGGTTTTCATCGGAGCCGACTTCGACACCCGGTTCGACAACCGCGAACACTCGGACTGCAACATCGACGATTCGCACACGTTCTTCAGTATGCGCCTGACCCCGAAAGCGGGTGTTATCTGGTCCGAAAAGAACCGGCTGGTGGTAGCCGTCGATCTGTTGCAAGACTTCGGCGACAAGGAACACAAGTTCTTGAGTAAAGTGGACCCCCAGATCTACTACCAGTTCAACTCGAAGACGGCACAGGCCGTAGCCGGTATTTTCCCGCGCTCCCTGCTGCTGGCCCGATACGATCCGTTCTTCCTGGGCAGTGCCTACTCGTTCTATAATAATCGCATCCAGGGCCTGGCCGCCCACTATAAATCCCAAACGGGCTCCTTCATCGAGTTCGCCATCGACTGGGAGGGAATGCGCTCGTACCAGACGCGCGAGAAGTTCCGCATCCTCTCGGGCGGCGAATACAAGGGACGCCATTGGTACGGCGGCTATGTCATGACCCTGCTCCACTACGCCAAAACCGACAATACGGAGTTGGACGAAGGGGTCGTGGACCACATCCTGCTCAATCCCTACGTCGGCTACCGCTACGAAGGAGCCTACACCTTCGATGCCCGGCTGGGTTACCTGCAAAGCCTGCAGCGCGACCGCCGCACCGAAGAGGGCTGGAAAGCGCCCAAAGGCGGGCGCCTCGCCCTGTCGGTAAGCCGCTGGGGTGTCTGTCTGCTCAACGAACTCTACGTCGGCGAGAACATGCTCCCCTTCTGGGACATCTATGGCACCGGACTCTATGCCAGCGGCCCCTTTTACGCAACCCCCAAGAAGATCTACAACCAGACGGCCGTCACCTACAACCGCCGCTTCTTCAACAACACGGTGGGCGTTTCGGCCGGATTCTATTTCCATTACGACGGCGTGGGCCTGGGCCTGCAACAGATCCTGAAAGTATCGGTCAATCTGCAAAAAACCGTTTACCGTCCCAAAAAATAGACGCAAAGGCGGAAAAAAGTTGTAATTTTGTGAAAAATATACCTGCTATGGCAATCGCAACCAACGACACCAATACCAAGGAGAAAGCCGCGAACTTTCTCGAAGAGATCATTCAGGAGTCCATCGCCAAGGGCGACACGCGCGTACAGACACGTTTCCCGCCCGAACCCAACGGCTACCTGCATATCGGCCACGCCAAGAGCATCTGCATCAACTTCGGCCTGGCCAAGAAATACGGCGGCAAGTGCAACCTGCGTTTCGACGACACCAACCCGGTGAAGGAGGACGTGGAGTACGTGGATTCGATCAAGCGCGACATCCGGTGGCTGGGTTTCGACTGGGCGTTGGAACGCTATGCGTCGGACTATTTCGACCAACTCTACGACTGGGCCGTCGTCCTGATCAAGAAAGGCTTGGCCTATGTCGATGACCAGACGCAGGAAGAGATCCGCCTCACGCGCGGCACGGTATCCGAGCCCGGCAAGGAGTCGCCTTGGCGCAACCGCTCGGTCGAGGAAAACCTCGACCTGTTCGAGCGGATGAAAAAGGGCGAGTTCGCCGACGGCGAGAAGGTGTTGCGAGCCAAAATCGACATGGCGCACCCGAACATGCTGTTCCGCGACCCGATCATGTACCGCATCCTGCACGCCGAGCATCACCGCACGGGTAACAAATGGTGCATCTATCCGATGTACGACTATGCGCATGGCCAGTGCGATTCAATCGAACGGATCACCCACTCGATCTGCACCCTCGAATTCGACGTGCACCGTCCGCTCTACGACTGGTTCATCCAAGCGCTCGACATCTACCCCTCGCACCAGTACGAATTCGCCCGTCTGAACCTCACCTATACGATGATGTCCAAGCGCCGTCTTCTGAAACTCGTGCAGGAGGGCGCCGTGATGGGCTGGGACGATCCCCGCATGCCGACCATCTGCGCCCTGCGCCGCAAGGGTTATACGCCGGCTTCGGTGCGCAACTTCGCCGAAATGGTCGGCGTAGCCAAGCGCGACAACGTGATCGACCTGGGCAAGCTGGAGTTCTGCGTGCGCGAAGACCTGAACAAGGTCGCCGAACGCCGCATGGCGGTACTCAACCCGCTGAAAGTCGTCATCACCAACTACCCCGAAGGCAAAACCGAGCTTTTCACGGCGATCAATAATCCCGAAGACGAAAACGCCGGCACGCGCCAGGTGCCTTTCTCGCGCGAGATCTATATCGAACGCGACGACTTCATGGAGGTCCCGCCCAAGAAATACTACCGCCTGAGTCCCGGTACGGAGGTGCGCCTGCGCTACTCCTACCTGATCCGATGCGAAGAGGTCGTCAAGGATGCAGAAGGCAACATCACGGAGCTTCGCTGCACGTACGACCCGGAGTCGGGCAACGGTTCGTCGAGCGACGGCCGCCGCGTGAAAGGCGTGATCCACTGGGTATCGGCGGCCGATGCGATCGAAGCCGAAATCCGGCTCTTCAACCCGCTTTTCACGACCGAAGATCCCGACGACGTGGCCGAAGGCGGCAGTTGGGAGGACAATCTCAACCCCGATTCGATGATCGTCACCCGAGGCTATCTGGAACCGTCGCTTGGGGAGGCTCCCATCGGGCAGCCGTTCCAGTTCGAGCGCGTAGGGTATTTCTGCGCCGACACGGACTCCAAGCCCGGACACCCGGTATTCAACCGCACGGTGACCCTCAAGGATTCGTGGGCCAAGATCAACAAATAGATATTTCTTCTACGGTAAAATGAAAAAGCCGGAGCTATCGAAGCTCCGGCTTTTCGATTGATAAATCGTGTTTTCAATATTCGCCGTAAACTCCATATCGGACATTCACGGAAAATTTCCGACGCCCTGTCGTTGCTGTATTCAGGAGTAAAATATATCTTACATTTTAAAATACAGAGGGGTTCTAATTTCCTTCATACTCCAATCGATACCTTTGGCCCAATAGTCCTTATGCGTCGCTTTCAACACAAAGCCTTGCTTCTGATAGAACTTATAAACCAACTGCGAAGTTCTGACGGTTATCTTGCGGACACGATCAATTGATTTCAACTTGTCGATTCTATATTCGAGCAGTTGCTTCCCAAGCGATTTTCCCTGATAATCGGGATGTATGATGTCCCAACTTATTTTGCCGACGGTTTTATCATCGGCAAAATTTATTCCGCCGCAACCAACGATCCTGTCATTCGTGACCAGCACATAATACAACTCTATTTCTCGATCCAGATAATCACTCAAATCAATTTCTTCTTCCGCCGCAAAATATTCTGGTGTATTCCGCCGGATCAATTCCATCACATCATCCTTGTCTGTCGTCCGATATTCCCTTATCGTAACCATTTCTCCGTTTTCCCTCTCAACACTCTATTTACCGCCCGCATAAGAGGAATACACTTCCCGGCAACGCAACGACCGTTATTTCTTCCGGGCGATCGTTCGAAACGGCAGGGCCAGCACCCCGAAGAACGCTTCGCCGAAGATACCGCCCGACATCTTGGAGGTTCCTTCGGTCCGGTCGGCAAAGATGATCGGCACCTCGCCGATACGGAATCCCATCTTCCAGGCCGTATATTTCATCTCGATCTGGAATCCGTACCCCACCATCTCGATCCGGTCGAAATCGATCGCCGCAAGGACTTCCCGCTTATAGCCGACGAATCCGGCCGTCGCATCGCAGACGGGCATCCCCGTCACGATCCGCACATACCGCGAGGCGCAATAGGACATCAACAGCCGCGACATAGGCCAGTTCACCACCGTCACTCCTTTCGAATACCGCGAACCGACGGCGACATCCGCTCCGGCCTCCAATTCGGCGGTAAGCCGCAGCAGATCGTCGGGATTATGCGAAAAATCGCAGTCCATTTCGAACACGGCATCGTACGGGCGAGCCAGCGCCCAGCGGAATCCCTCGATATAGGCAGTGCCCAACCCCAGTTTTCCCGAGCGTTCCAACAGAAACAGACGATCCGGAAACTCCGCCTGCCGCTCCTTGACGATCGCTCCCGTTCCATCGGGCGAGCCGTCGTCCACCACGAGCAAATGGTAACCGCCCTCGAGCGACATCACCTTCGAGATCATCTTCGAAATATTCTCCCGCTCGTTATAAGTAGGTATGACAACCAATTTTTCCATCCAAATACTTTCTTCAGGGTAATTATGTATTTCAGCGTACCTTTATCCGACAGTCACAGCTCCGAATCCGGCAGCCGCTTATTTGCGATTCGCAGCCGCATTTATAATTCTGCCTCTCCGGATCTCCTCTCGGAGAGGACTTGGGCCGCTACACACCCCCAAAGGTACACAAAAGTATATTATCGCCAGCTTAAATCGCCCCCGTCCGAACATCGACACATAAGGCAGCGGTCGCATTCGAATCGCCGCCCCTTTACAGCAACTTGCCGAACCGTCTGCGACCTAATAAATAACGCAGAACGATCGACCCGCAGTATATGCCCCGGGGCTTTCCCTTCACCGCACCGCGAACAGCCCGCCGCTTGGCGGCCAGCGCCTTGTGCGCCCGCAGAAAATCCCGCCACGCACGTCCCACGGCCCGCACGTAATCCGGACGCCCCTGCATCAGGTACGACAGCGCCGCGCACGAGTCGAGCACCGGACGCACGACAGCCACGACGCTCCGCTGCACCGGCGACGCACACTTGTAGAGCATCGCCAGATTATTGCGATGGTTGTAAAACACCTTCGAAGGCGATCCCTGCGCCAGACTCCCCCCGCCGAGGTGATAAACCCGGCTCCGGGGCTCGATCCGCACCCGGTAACCGGCCAGCTGCATCCGCCAGCAAAGGTCGATCTCCTCCATGTGGGCGAAAAAATCCTCGTCGAAACCGCCCAATGCCCGAAATACTTCGGCCCGGCAGCAGAAAGCAGCGCCGCTCGCCCAAAAAACATCGCGGGCATCGTCATACTGCCCTTCGTCCCGTTCGACACACTGCAAAATACGACCTCGGCAGAAAGGATACCCCAAGTAGTCGATGAAACCGCCCGAAGCTCCGGCATACTCGAACCGCGCAGGCTCGACGAGCGACAGCAGCTTGGGCGCTACGGCAGCCACGGTCCGATCCCGATCGAGCGTTTCGACGAGCGGTTCGACCCATCCGGCAGGCGTTTCGACATCCGAATTGAGCAGAATGAAATAGTCCGCATCGAGATACTCCAACGCCCGGTTATAACCTCCGGCGAACCCGTAGTTACGGTCCAGTACGATTCGCCCCACAGCGGGAAATTCGCGTTCGAGCACGCCGAGCGAATCGTCCGTCGAACCGTTGTCGGCCACGACGACGCCGACCCCTTCGGGAACCGATGCGAGCACCGAAGGCAGGAAACGGCGCAAATGCCCGGCACCGTTCCAATTCAGGATCACTATTTCTGTTTTCGTTCGCATTCCATGCGGGCCAGATCGGCCGGGGACTTGTGTTTCCACCGCTTGTGCGACCACATCCACAGGTCGGGGTATTCGCGGATCTTCTGCTCCAGACGCCGCACGTAGCGTTCCGTTATTTCATGGGGAGCGACCTCCTCTTCTCCGTCGTAAATCCGGTCGAAATCCATCTCGTAATAACCCGGTTTGACACGCCGCAGCCAACAGCAATATACGGGCAGGCCGCAACGCAGCGCCAGCTTCTCCCCTCCGTCGAAAAAGATCGTATCCCGATTGAGGAAGCGGAACCAATGGCTGTCGGGACGGCGCGGCGGATTCTGATCGGCAATCAGTCCCATCACGATATTCTTGCCGTCGATTCCCTTCTCCCGATTTCGCAGATAGAAGCGCAGGGACTCAGCCATCGGTACCGGACAGATATTCGCATGGCTGCGCAGACGTTTGTACAATTCGTCGAAAACGCGACTCCGCAGGGGATGATAGACCGCCACGACCACCTGCGAAGGGACGATAATCCCCCAGAACGAACAGTACTCCCAGCACCCTAAATGAGCCGTCAGAGCGATCCAGTCCCGGCCCTCGACCGCAGCCATCTGCTTTTCCAGATCCTTTACGACGACGACCTGACGGCATTTCTCGTCGGTGAGTCCGGCCAGACTGAAGGTATCCACGAAAATCTCCGCCAAAGTACGGTAAAAACCTCTCCGGATAGCACGCAACTCCTCCGGGCTTTTCTCCGGAAAAGAGTTCCGCAAATTCTCCGTCACGACCCGATAACGGTAACGCAACAGGCGCAACGCACCGAAAACGACCGGTTCCACCACGTAATAGCGAAACCAATACGGCAAAATGGAGAAAAACTTACAGAAAATCCAGAGGCTTTCCAGTCCGATCCTTCCCCAAAAACCCAGATTCGGGCTTTTCTGTCTTTCTACCTCCGGCTTATTCATTCGATTTCGGTTCTACGAACAGTTTCACATTATCGACCTTCGTGCGGACCGAAAGCCACTTGCGCAACTGCTCCCGGTCTATCTGGCGTTGGAAATCCTTCGGCGTAATGACGCAAACCAACAGCGTATCCAGCGGTTTGCCCGCAACGTCGAACATCACCCCTTTGGTAAGCGACATCGACTCCACGTTATCCGACATCACGCCCACCTCCTGCGAAATATCGCCGATATCGACATTCGTCACCTGATAGCGAGCCAGTCGCTGTTTCATCTCGGCGATTTGCCGATTCTTCTCGTCCAGCAGCTCCACGTAACTCGACTGCAGCGACTGCAAATCGACTTTATCCGAGGTCGATGCCTGGCGCACCACCAATTCTGTCCGGGGCAACCCGTAGCTGGCAAGCTGTCCCCGCGCATTCTCGATCACATCTTCGCCGAGCGGCTCCCCGACCAACAGCAGTTCGATACGGGGCGATTCTCCGCCCCGGCGGTAGATCTTGCTGGATTCGATCACACGGGTCTGCGGGAAATTGAACACCTGGGCGATATACTTATCGGCCTGCACCTCGAAAATCGAAACCCGCACCATATGCAAGCCGATGAATACGCTGGGAATAAACGTAACGAGCGTAATCGCCAGCATCGTCCGCTTCACGAAACGCTCACGGGATTTGTTGAGAAACGTCTTCTTCCTGTACTTCAGAAACCGGGTAAAAATATAAGTAGCCAGGGCGATAAAAACCGTATTGATGAAAAACAGGTAAAACGCCCCGAAGAAAAAACGATACTGTCCCGTCGCCAAACCGAACCCGGCCGTACAGAGAGGCGGCATCAACGCCGTAGCGATCGCAACGCCCGGAATAACGGTCGAATTACGATCCTGGCGCGATTGCGCCACGATACCGGCCATACCGCCGAAAAAGGCGATCAACACGTCGTAAGTCGTCGGAGTGGTACGTGCGAGCAATTCGCTGCTCGCATTCCCCAGCGGGGAGATGAAAAAGAAGAGGGTCGAAGTCGAAATCGCCACGACGAACATCAGGACGAAGTTCCTGACGGATTTTTTCAGCAGGTCGAAATCGTTGATCCCGAGCGAAAAGCCGATACCCATAATCGGCCCCATGATCGGAGAAATACACATGGCGCCGATAATTACGGCGGCCGAATTGACATTCAGTCCCAGCGACGCCACCATCGTTGCGCAAATCAGGACCCACAAATTGACGCCGCGAAACTCCGTACCCTTGCTGATGTTAGCAGCTACTTCATCCTGCGAGGCCTTGTCATCCTCCAGACTGAAACGGTCCCGTATAAAGGCCCGGAACTCCGCCCAAAGTCGGAACGAATGACGGGGCTGCTCTTTCAATTCACTATTTTCCATATCACTCATTTACTCTTCTTCGGATTCTGTATCCATATTCTTTCCCGGTTTCGGAAGCCCCGCCACCACGATCACGAACTCTCCTTTGGGCGTATGTTCCCGGAAATAGTCCGCAACCTCGGCAAGGGTTCCCCGCACGGTCTGTTCGAACTTTTTGGTCAGTTCCCGCGACACGGCCGCCATCCGCTCCGGACCGAACACCTCGGCGAACTGTTCGAGGGTCTTGACCACCCGGAAAGGCGACTCGTAAAAAATCATCGTACGCGGCTCCGACGCAAGGCTCTGCAAATGCTTGTTGCGGCCTTTCTTCTGGGGCAGAAAACCCTCGAAGCAAAACCGGTCGCACGGAAAGCCGCTCTGCACCAGCGCCGGGACGAAAGCCGTAGCCCCGGGCAACGTTTCCACTTCGATCCCCGCTTCAAGACAGGCCCGCACCAGCAAGAATCCCGGGTCGGAGATTCCCGGCGTGCCCGCATCCGAAATCAGAGCCGCTGAACGGCCCTGGGCGATGTTGTCGGCCACCAGACCAACCGTCGCATGTTCATTGAACTTGTGGTGGGCATACATCTTTTTCTCGATGCCCAGATGCTTGAGCAGCACCGACGAGGTGCGCGTGTCTTCAGCCAGAATAAAATCGACTTCGGAAAGCACCCTGACGGCCCGAATCGTGATGTCGTCCAAATTTCCGATCGGCGTAGGAACGATATAGAGCTTAGCCATCGTCAGGAGAGTTTACGTTCCAGCAACTCCATCAGGAACCTCACTCCGTCGGACGAAGGGTTCCAATCGTAATTCTCGGAGATATAGATAATGCAGTCGTCCAGGTCGTCAAACTCGTTCAGACGGTCGATCGTCCGTTCGTACCGCTCGGTATCGCCGCCGAACAAGTCCCGCAGCAACAGGAATTTGTCGTTGATACCGATCGCCTGCTTCAGGTCGGTGATCCGCTCCTTGCGCACGATTTCGGAAGCCATGTCCTTCGGCGCGGCGATCGTGTCGGCCAGCGTATGCACGTCACCGCCCAACACCTCGCCCAGCACCGGCTCCGGCTCGGCGGCAAACGGGTATTTCGGGGCATCGGTTTTAGTCGAAGTCGTTTCGGCGACGCCCGTCTTTTGCGAAGCGGCAACGGAAGCATCGGCATCCGCCGCATTATCCGCTTGCTCCGAAATCTCTGCGGCAACAGAGTCGGATTCCGATGTTTCGGACTGTGGCTCCGGTATTTGCGACGTTACGGACTTCTTCGGTTCATCCATTTTTTCGAGGAGTGTTTCCGGCTGCGGAGCCGCTGCATCGTCCTGCTCCTTTCCAGCGGTTGCCTGTTGCTGCGGAGCCGCTGCATGCCCCGGCTTCTGCCCGGTCCCGACCGGAATCTTCGAAGCAGCGGCTTCCTGCGGCCCGTCCGTCTCGTAGAGGGACATGATGACCCGCCGCTTCTCCCTGTGACGGATCACCAGATCGTCCAGATCGAACAGACTGTCCGATACGACGACTTTCTGCTTCGATTCGGCATCGGCTTCAGAGGAGGGAGCAACCACCTGACCGGCAGACGATCCGGCAAGCCCCTCCCGGCCGGTCCGAACCGCAGCATCGTGCCCGGTTCCCGACGCTTTGTCGGACTGCCCTTCCATCGAAGCATCCTGCCGCGAAAGACCGGACGTCACAGATACCGCGACCGCGACAGCTATAGACTCCGCTGCAGGTGCAGATTCCGATACAGGCACGGATTCAGGGGCAGATTCGTCGGCAAGCACCGGATCCGGCTCGGCCACAGGAGCAGACGCAACGACAAGTACAGGTTCCGGCTCAGGTTCTGTAACGGCAGATGCCGAAACCGGCTTCACGGAGGGCGCAGATTCCGGCACAGCAGCAGACACCCCGGCGGATTCACCCAAAGCTTCGGGCATCGCAGCCGGCTCCGGCAGGGAGTCGCGGACAGGCTCCGCCAGCAAATCGTCCAGGTCGATACTTATTTCGGACACCGGCGCAACTTCGGCGACGGACTGCTGCGCAGCGACGGACGCGGAAGCGGAGGAATCCCCTTCGTCGAAATTCGCAAACCGTATCGCTTCATACAATTTTTTGAGCTTGTCCAAAACCAAATCCCGCTCGATGCCGGGGACATCGTGCGAACCCGCCCAGCCATCGACCAGTTCGATCAAACGGGCAAGTTCTTCCTGTATCTTGTTCACCTCCATAACAAAATCGGTTTATCAGAGCCAAAGGTACGAAAAATATCGGATGCGGGAAACGGTTTGTCCGCAGATTGCCAAAAATTCACCGATGCAGCTCGACGATTATTTTCCGAATCGGAAAAACTATGTATATCTTTGCTTCGGATGCAAAACCGAACGAAAAACCTTCGAACGGACACCGCACCCGCTTTGCTGCATATACCCACACTAAAAAAATCATCCTGAAATGGATATTCTGGAACTGCGCCGCTATTGCCTCTCCCTGCCGCTGGCAGAAGAGTGTACCCCGTTCGACGAAACGACCCTGGTCTTCAAAATCGGGGGCAAAATGTTCTGTTACACCGATATGGTGGAATTCCGATGGATCGCTGTAAAGTGCGATCCGGATCGGGCCGTTCTGCTTCGCGAACGCTATCCGGAACTGGTCACTCCCGCTTTCCACAGCAACAAACGCCACTGGAACGGCATCCGTACGGATGGTGATCTGCCCGACGCCTTTATCCGCGAGCAACTCCGCCACTCCTATCTGCTCGTCGCGGCAGGCATCACCCCCAAAGCCTTGCGGCAGGAAATACGAAACCAGATCGAAAAAGCCGGGCTCCCCGAAGAGTAACCCGGCTTTCGCCTCTTTCCCGAATCAGCCCCGCATCTGCCGCCGCATCATCCGACGCCAGCGGAAATACCCGGCCAGCGACATCGTCAGGTAAATCGTGTAGAGCAATGCGGTGAGCGGGATCTCCTTGTAGAAATAGAGCCCGACCGTCACCAAATTGACTACAAACCATACAAACCACTGTTCCAGATACTTGCGCGAAAGCATCCACATTCCCACGATGCTCAGCGACGTGGTCAGGCTATCCCAGAACGGCACGGTGCTGTTGGTAAAGGTCACGAGCACCCAGTAGATGAACAGATGGATCGCCGCATACGCCGCCGCGATCATCGGCCAGCGGCGTGCGGGCGTACGGGAAATACCGCCGCCCTTTTCGGTTTTGGGAGCGTTGCGCCATACCAGCCACCCATAGACACTTGCCAGAAAATAATAGACGTTCATGCCGAAATCGGCATAAAGCCCCGTCTGGAAGTAGAGCGTACCGTGCACGACGGGCATCACCAGCCCCACGAGCCAGAGGTAGATGTTGGCCCGGTATTCGAGCCACAGATAGAGCAGCCCCAGCGTAAAGCCGACGATCTGCAGGATGAGTTTGAGTTCCATCGCCTAAAACCGCACCGTTACGTTGGCCAGCACGTTGAACATCGCCTGGGGAAAATAGAAGGCCGAATCTTCGCGCACACCTCCGACAATCGACGAATAACCGTAGCCGTTGTTACAATACTCCGTATTGAAAAGATTGTTGATCTGCACGCCGAAACGCACGCTTCCGATCTTCGAGGCAGCCAATTCATACCCCAGGTTCAGGTTGGTGACACAGTAGTCGTCGAGCGACAGCGCATCGTTGCGGCCGTTGGTAAAGTATTGTTTGCCGACATACTGCGTATGCAGCAGGGCGCTGAACCCTTTGACATGGAAATCCAATAGCACTCCGGCGATGACCGACGGAGAGTAGGAAAGGGTCGAGGTCCCGAGATACAGCTCCTTTTCGCCCAGGTAGTTCCAGTCGGCGTCGTACTCCGAAACATATTCCGTATAGTTCTCGATCCGGTTCTGGCTCAGGGTCGCATTGGCTCCCAGCGAAAACCAGCGGGCGATGTTCAGCGAAGCCGAGAGTTCGATGCCCCGGCGGTAACTGTCTGGAATATTGCGGGACAGCTCCTGCCCCGTGTCCGAGAGTTCGCCCGTAGCGACCAGCTGATCCTTGTAGGACATATAGTAGAAGTTCACGCCCGCCTCGAAACGGTCGTTGTGGAAAAGATAGCCGAACTCCCAGTCGTACAGCCGCTCCGAGGTGGGATACTCCCCGTTCTTGGTATCGGTGAAGTTGCTGCGCGTAGGCTCCTTCTGCGCCACGGCGAACGACACATAGACCTTGTGATTCCGGGCGAAAGTGTAGTTCACGCCCGCTTTGGGGTTGAAAAAGTGATAGGTACGGTGAATATCCAACTCCTGAAGCGCCGAAGTGGTGCTGTTGAAATTGTCGTTGGTGCCCGTAATGTTATGCCGGATGAAACGGTACTGCAGGTCGGCATAGAGGTTCAGCCCCCGCGCAGCCTCCCAGTTGATCTTGGCGAAGACGTTGGCATCGTACTTGGTCGAGGCGTTACGATAATATTCGTGACGCGGGAAGCCGGGTGCATCGACGACCGACATCACGTTTCCCCAGTGGCCGCCGTCATATACGTTGCCCGCACCGCCCAGGGCCAGTTGTACGCGACCACGAGTATAGTTGGCCGATGCCACCACGCCGCCGAAATGGTTGTCCATCGACTTGCGGCGAATCAGATTGCTTTCGGTAATCGGCTCGTTCGGATCGTCCGTAGGGATCGGCGCGATACCGTACTCACTCAACGTCTGTCCGTTCTTATACTGGTTGTAATAACCCGAACCGTAGGTGTAGTGGCCCGTGACATTCAGCGTCCAACGGGCGTTGAAGCGATGATTGACGATCAACTGATTGTTGATCTGGGTATAGTTATCCGTCTGGTTATCATAAAACGAAATCGATCCGTCGGCATGTTTGACAAGCCCCTGCGAATTGTAGCGCCGGTCGGTTTCGAGCTGCTCCTTCGTCACGCCGTCATAAGCCAGTCCGACTCTGGCCACACCGCCGAAGGAGATCAGCTTCACGGCCGTACCCCCATCGTAGTACCCGACCTGCAACATGTAGGACTCCAGGTTGGTGAAGGCCCGATCGACATAACCGTCCGAGGAGATATGCGAAAGCCGGGCATCGACGGTCCAATGGCCGCCCATGAGTCCCGAACCGATCTGCAACGACTGTTTGTTGGTGTTGTAGGAGCCATAGGAAAGGGACGCTTCGCCAGAAAATTCGCTCGACATCGGGGCGGTGGTCATATTCACCGAACCGCCGAAGGCTCCCGTACCGTTGGTCGAGGTTCCGGCACCGCGCTGTACCTGGATCGTTCCGACCGAAGAAGCCATGTCGGGCGTATCGTACCAATAGACCGAGTGGCTCTCGGCATCGTTCATCGGCACGCCGTTGGTTGTGACATTGATGCGCGAAGCATCCGAACCGCGCAGACGGAACGCCGTACCGCCGATGCCGTTGCCGGCATCCGAAGTGGCGACCACCGACGGAGTCATTTGCAACAACGTCGGCATGTCGCTGCCGAAATTCCGGCGAGAAATCGCTTCTCGGCCGATATCGGCATATGCCACCGGAGTTTTGCGATCGACGCGGGTAGCGGTCACCTCGATCTGCTGCAATTCGTACAGTTTCATGGAATCCGGAGTCATGGAGTCCGTTTCCACCGGTTCGTCCGCGTGCACCGGCATCGCGCACCAGACAGCCGCAGCCGTAAGCGGCAGTAAGAAAATCCTTTTCATAACTTTAATTGAATTAAAAGAACAGAAAAGGGGTATGTCGTATCGATTATAGATTCCCGGTTTCAGCATTACCCGTATCCGGTACAATGGGTATAATCTCAGCCTGACAGTAAGGCACCCCTTCAAGAATACGGGCGCAAAGATAACATTAAATTTCGGAAAATCGCACCGCATCACAAAAAGAGTACGCCACCCGGCTCGACCCCAGGAATGGCGCACAGCTTTGTTCGAACAACTCACTCCGAATGCGGCGGACAGCGACGAAAAACCGACTGTTCGGATATTTGCCGAAAAAAACGTTTACAACCCGGAACCAGGCAAAACCCGGGACCGTTTTCCGGCTCCGACAGTTGAAAAATCCGGTATCTTCCTCGGGACAGGGCAAGCCTGGGGAGAGTCATCACCTACCGGAAAGTACCGAACCGATAGACGGTCTTCTGGCAATAAAATCCGTCAGGCGCAAGCAGCGGAGAAGGAAATTCCGGCCGATTGACCGCATCGGGATACCCCTGACAGACGACGGCGACCCCTTCGTAATCCCGGTAGCGGCCGCCCGACTTCGTTTCGGGGCATCCGCCGCCCAAGCGATTGCCGGTGTAGAGCGTCACGCCGGGCTGCGAAGAGAGAATCTCCACCCGGCGTCCCGAACGTGCATCGCGCAATTCGCCGACTTCGGTCAGGATATTCTGCCGCCAACCGTCCACGGGGAAGAAGTGGTCGTACCCCCGCAGCATCCGGATCCGGTCGAAATCGGAATCGACGCCCTCACCCAAGCGGCGCAGTGAACGGAAATCGGCGGGCGTACCGGCAACACCGAGCAGTTTCCCGGTAGGAATCAGACGATCGTCCGCTTCCAAAACAGTCGAAGCATCGAGCCGCAGCTCGTGGTCGAGTACCGACCCGCTGCCCTCGCCGCCCAGATTGAGCAGCAGGTTGCAGGCCATGTTCACGGGCGTCGTCCGGTCGGTTCGAGCGATATAAGTTATTTCCAGCGCATTATCTTCGTCGAAATCGAAAGCGGCCTCGACCTGCAAATTACCGGGATACCCCTGATCGCCGTCGTCGGAAGAGAGCGACATCACGACCCGGTTGGTTTCGACACGGCTCTCCCACAAGCGCCCGGCGAAGCCCTTCACACCGCCGTTGAGATGCCCGGCCATGCCGTTTATATCCAAGCGGTATTCTTCGCCGTCAATCCGCATCGTCCCGTAAGCGATGCAACCGGCCACGCGGCCGATGCTTTTGCCGCACAGGGCCGGATCGCCGAAATAACTGCGGAAATCCTTGTAACCCAGCGCCACATCCGCCAAATGTCCGTCACGATCGGGAACCAGAATCGACACGACAGCCGCGCCGACATTGCAAAGCCGCACTTCGGCACCTGCGGCATTGCGCAGCGTATAGAGCACAACGGCCTCGCCCTCCGAAGTGGCGCCCCAGATCTGCTGTTCGATCTCCATCCCTATTCGCCCGGCTTCAGATTACGCAGCAGGTTGTCGATACGACGCAGGGTCTCCTCCTTCCCGATGAAAGAGGTAACGTCGTACATACCGGGACCCTTGCCGGCTCCGACCAGCGCCAGGCGCAGCGTGTTCATCACCTGTCCCAGCGAATAGCCCTTCTGCTCGATCCAGCCGTGCACGATCCGCTCGGTATTTTCGAGCGAAAAATCGTCGATGCCGGCCAGCACCTCGCGCAGTTCGCGCAGCATAGCCGGATTATCGCCCTTCCAATACTTCTTAGCCTGCTTCTCATCGTACTGAGTCGGAGCGACGAAGAAGAACGAGGTCAGATCCCACAGATCGGTGATGAACGTGGCCCGCTCTTTCATAATGCCTGCGGCACGCCCGGCCAACTCGTCCGAAACCTCGATGCCGTGCTCGCGCAGGATCGGCTGATACAGTGCGGCCAGTTCCGCGTCGCTCTTATGGTGCATATACTGGGCGTTGAACCACTTGGCCTTGTCGGGCTGGAAGCGGGCGCCCGATTTCGAAACGCGCTCCAGCGAGAAGTTGTCGATCAGCTCCTGCATCGAGAAGATCTCCTGCTCGGTGCCGGGATTCCACCCCAGCAACGCCAGCATGTTGATAAACGCCTCGGGGAAATAACCGTCCTCGCGGTAACCGCGTGCGGTTTCGCCCGTCGGGGATTTCCAGAAGAGCGGGAACACGGGGAACCCCATCTTGTCGCCGTCGCGCTTCGAGAGTTTGCCACCGCCCGTAGGTTTCAGCAGCAGAGGCAGATGCGCGAAGCGGGGCTGCAGGTCCGTCCAACCAAAGGCCCGGTACAGCAGATAATGCAGCGGCAACGACGGCAGCCACTCCTCGCCACGGATCACGTGCGACACCTCCATCAGACGGTCGTCCACGATATTCGCCAGATGGTACGTAGGCAGCGCATCGGCCGACTTATAGAGCACCTTGTCGTCGAGCGTCGAAGTGTTCACCTCGACATGCCCCCGGATCAGGTCGTCCATTTCGACGATCTCGTTTTCGGGCATCTTGAAGCGAATGACCCACTGGTCGCCCCGCGCGATGCGGGCTGCGACCTCCTCTTTCGAGAGAGAGAGCGACGTAGGCAGTTTCTCGCGGATCGAATAGTTGTATGCGAAAGTTTCGCCGCGCGCCTCGTACTCCTTGCGCAGGGCGTCCAACTCCTCGGCAGTATCAAAAGCGTAGTAGGCCCATCCGGACTCCACGAGCTGTTTCGCGTATTTCAGGTAGATGTCGCGCCGCTCGCTCTGGCGGTACGGCGCATGAGGGCCGCCGACGCCGACACCCTCGTCGATCTCGATGCCGCACCACTTGAGCGACTCGAGGATATACTCCTCGGCACCCGGCACGAAACGCTGCGAGTCGGTATCTTCGATACGAAGAATCATCGTACCGCCGTGCCGACGCGCGAACAGGTAGTTATAAAGCGCCGTACGTACGCCGCCGATATGCAGAGGCCCCGTAGGGCTGGGTGCGAAGCGCACCCGGACAGGTCTTTCCATATTTCGTTACTCTTTGTTGATTTCCTTTTTATCGTCATGTTCGGATTCGGCCGTCTTGCGACCGGCCGCATCCTGCGCCGCTGCACCCCCTCGGGCAGGTTTGCACAAAGTCGGCGCCACGGCCCACAGCGCACACATCACCCACACTACGAAGGCACCCGATACCACGCGCCAGACCGCATCGTTCCTCAAAGCGACCACTGCGAGAAGCAGGACGAAAAATATCCGTTCCGTCCATCGGGAGGTAAGCGCCCGGGCGATTTTTGCACGATTTCCCATACCGTTTACTTAATGCGGTATTCGACCCGCATGGTGATACGGGCTTTTTTCTGCCGGCTCGAGGTGTTGAACGATCCTCCGGCCGAGAACTCCTCGTTGGTATTGGCACCCGTGATCTGGAACACGCCCATACGGGCCGAAGCCACTCCGCCGAGCTTCGCTCCGGCATTGACCGCGATCTTCTCGGCACGGACACGGGCATCGGCCGATGCTTTCTCGATGAGCGACAACTTCACGTCGTCGAGCTTCGTATAGTAATAATCGGGCTGCATAGCCTCGATCGAAACGCCCTGGGCGATCAGCGAAGAGATTTCACGCGAAACATTCTCGACGGCATCGACACTCTTCGACTCGACGGTGAAGCCCTGCGAAAGCCGGTAACCGGTAAACCGCTGTCCGGCCCAACTGCCATTGGCCGAATAGACCGGCTCGTACTGCTTGGTGACGTTCACGAACTGGAAGACCACGGCTTCAGCAGCGATCCCTTTCGAGAGGAGGTAGTCGTACACCTTCTTCTTGCTGGATTCGATCTGCGCGTATCCCGCTTCGACGTTCTGCGCCTCGGCGGTGATGAAACCGTTCCAGACGATCAGGTCGGACGAGAACTCGGTTTCGCCGAGGCCCGTCACCACGATCGTCTCCTGCGCGTGGTATTTATATGTGTACGCCCTTGCGAGCAACCAGGCACTGACGACGATCGCCGCACCGATGATGAGGTACTTCCAATACGCTTTCATAACCGTAATATTTTAAGAATTATATTTGCTAACCCGCCGCAATTCATCGGCCGCTTCCGGTCCGGCGTTTTCAACAGGACACGATCACCGCATCCGGCGGCGCCCCGCCCGCTACCGTAAACGGCAGCGCGGCACTACACGTTGAACAGGAAGTGCATGATGTCGCCGTCCTGCACCACGTACTCCTTACCCTCAACCCCGATCTTGCCCTGGTCGCGGCAGGCCTTTTCGGAACCCAGCGCCACATAGTCGTCGTACTTGATGACTTCGGCACGGATGAAGCCCCGCTCGAAATCGGTGTGGATGATGCCGGCGGTCTGGGGCGCTTTCATGCCCCGGCGGAAAGTCCAGGCACGGCTCTCGTCGGCACCGGTCGTGAAGAACGTCTGCAAATCCAGCAATTTATAGGCCGCTTTAATCAGACGCGCCACGCCCGACTCCTTCAGGCCGATCTCTTCGAGGAACATCTGGCGCTCCTCGTACTCGTCCAGCTCGGCGATGTCGGCCTCGGTAGCTGCGGCGACGATCAGCATCTCGGCCCGCTCGTCGGCAATGGCGGCCTCGACGGCCCGGGTATGTTCGTTGCCCGTCACGGCGCTCTTCTCATCAACGTTGCAGACGTAGAGCACCGGTTTGTCGGTCAGCAGGTTCAGGTCGGCGACCAGCTTGCGGTCCTCTTTCTCGAGCTCCACGGTCCGGGCGCTCAAACCCTGCTCCAGGACGGCCTTGTACTGCAACAGGATCTCCACGGCACGTTTGGCCTGCTTGTCCCCGCCCACGACAGCCTGCTTCTGGGTCTTGGCAAGGCGGTTCTCGATGGTTTCGAGGTCCTTGAGCTGCAACTCGGTATCGATGATACCCTTGTCGCGCACAGGGTCGATCGAACCATCGACATGGGTAATGTTATCGTTCTCGAAACAACGGAGCACATGAATAATGGCGTTCGTGTTGCGGATGTTGGCCAGAAACTTGTTGCCCAGCCCCTCGCCTTTCGAGGCACCTTTCACCAGTCCGGCGATATCGACGATCTCGATAGTGGTGGGAACCACCCGCTTGGGATTGTCGATCTCCGCGAGCCGAATGAGCCGCTCGTCGGGAACGGTGATGACGCCCACGTTGGGCTCGATCGTACAGAAAGGAAAATTCGCCGCCTGCGCCTTGGCGTTGGACAGGCAGTTGAAAAGGGTCGATTTACCCACGTTGGGCAGCCCCACGATACCGCATTGTAAAGCCATTGAATATCTTTCGTTTTTAATATTATCCGTTCGACAGGCATCGGCAAAATGCAGGTGCCCCCGCGAAGACGGTCGATATACCGTCGTTCGGAAATGCAAAGATACGAATAAGCCGCGTGCAAAAGCAAATTTATTTGCATTTTGCCCAGGCGAAGTATTTTAGACGAAGTCAAAGATACGAAAATCTCCCCGATAACTTGCGTTTGACGAAGACTTTGTTCGTTGATTCCGAACAGACAAGCCCGGCACAGGACCCGGGACTAAAGACCGAACAACAGCTCCGGTATAAATTATAAAACGGTAAAAACAGCCGGGTTTCGACAAGACGACAAGCGCGGAGCAAGAGGGTAACCGATTACAATCTTGTCAGGTACGCAACCGATGCGCCGATAAAAAACCATACTCACCCTTTCGCATTCCGAGAAAGAGTTCCGCAGCGCCACAGGAGGCGGCAATTTCAGCAAGAGTGCGCAGCAACGCCGCCCGCTGCGGGTGCAAACCGTCCCCGTTGCAACGGCGATGGAATATGCGACGAAGGCCGGAAATCCATGTGGATTCCGGCCTTCGTCGCATAATACGATCAAATCAGACGATATTGCACGAACACAACGGATAGCTCTCCCGCTTGAGGAACTCCTCCGAAACCACGATCCGAACAGCTCGGTGCAATACGGAAAACTCCAACGGAGACTCCCCCAACAATTCGCCATCGACCTCGACGCTGATCTCCGGCGAAGATTCGATGCGGATACGGCTGCCCCTCTCCTGCAGGATATGCCGAATCCGGTAAATCCCGCCGTTGAACAGATAACGGAAGCGGAACAGGATATGCCAGAAATGGACGGGACGGATCAGCGACACGTCCAGCAGTCCGTCGTCGGCCACCGCCTCGGGCAACTGCTGCATACCGCCGCCGTTGTATTTGCAGACACCGATGGCGATGCTCATCAACAGGTTGTTGTAAACCAGCCGGTCGTCGATCCAAACCTTCACGCCCGTCGATTTGTAGCTGAAGAACGAACGGATCATGCACCACGTATAGAGCCACTTGTTGCTGTGTCCTTTCTTCTTGAGATGGGCGTATTTCTTGACTACCATCGCATCGAACCCCATACCGGCCACATTAGCCATATAACGGTGCTGACGGTAGTGAGCCTCTTCGTAAGAAACGACTCCGACATCCTGTAAAAACGAATGTCCCTCCTTGATAGCGCGGATCGCATCCTGATAGCGATTCGGCACGCCGAACGTGCGGATCCAGTCGTTCCCCGCTCCCACGGCGACAACGGCCAGCAGCACCTCGCGGGGATCGACCGTCTGCTGAATAAAAAGACCGTTCACGACTTCGTGCAGCGTACCGTCGCCCCCTACGGCGATAATGCGGCGGAATCCCTGCTTCACGGCCGACACGGTCAGTTCCGTCGCATGGAACTTATGTTCGGTGAAGACCGGTTCGGTCTGGATTCCGGCATCCCGCAGGAGCTTGGAGATCAGGGGAAAATGGTCAAGCCCGCGGCCACCTCCGGCCACGGGATTGACAATGACGAACCATTTGACCTTGTCGGCTTCCAAAGCGCACTACTTTTTGGGAATATTGCGCAGCGTATCGACCATGAAGTCGTAGAACTTGCCCACCGACGCGATCTCCACCTTCTCGTCGGGCGAGTGGGGATAGCAGATCGTAGGTCCGAACGAAATCATGTCCATCTTGGGATATTTGCTGCCGATGATGCCGCATTCGAGTCCGGCGTGAATCGCCGTCACGGCGGGTTCCTTGCCGTAGAGGGCCTTGTAGGAAGCAGTCATGGCCTTGAGGATCGGCGACTCCATGTTCGGATTCCAGCCGTCGTAGCTGCCCGTGAGCTGTACCTTGGCCCCGGCCAGAGAGAATACCGCGGCGATCGCTTCGCCCAGCGCGGCCTTCTCCGAGTTCACCGAGCTGCGCAGCA